>ERZ779956.77-NODE-77-length-62076-cov-4.110914_pt1 | contig 62076 bp, 51 predicted proteins | sample MGYA00511940_ERZ779956 | MGnify/ENA primary metagenome ERZ779956 (study PRJEB29588, sample SAMEA2154992) | human gut metagenome | biome: human gut; feature: human-associated habitat; material: faeces | place: Denmark | collected 2008/2010 ...
GCGAGGCGGTGATGGCCGGGAGATATGTCCAGATAGACGAGGTGCCGTGGAACATCGCCGACCGCAAAGGGCAGCCATGCCGCAAAGGATATGCCTGGCAGTTCCGTGACGTAAGCCCGCATCCCCGCGGCACCTTCTTCTACTATCACAAAGGCAGCCGCGGCGGGGAGATACCGCGCACACAGCTCAGGGGATATCAGGGGGTGATACAGAACGACGGCTACAAGGTATACAACGAATTTGAGAATGTGCCCGGGATAACGGTCCTGGCGTGCATGGCCCACATACGCCGTAAATTTGTCGACGCGCAAAAATCCAACCCCCTGGCCTGCGAGGCCGTCAAATACATCGCCACACTATACGCACTCGAGGAAAACCTCGTGGCTTCGGGAGCGTCCGCGGATGAAATCCGCGCGGAACGCCAACGTCTTGCCGTCCCCATACTCAAGGGCATCGAGGCATGGATGAGGACCGCGTATGTGACATGTACCCCCAAGGAGCCCCTCGCCGTCGCCATAAAATATGCACTCTCCCTGTGGCCGCGAGTGATGCGGTACACCGAAGAAGGATATTACCATATCGACAGCAATCCGGTGGAACAGGGGCAGCGCCCCTCGGCGCTCGGACGCAAAAACTACCTTTTCAGCCAAAACGACCGTGGAGCCGAGGACAACGCCATCTTCTACACCTTCATCGTCTCATGCGAGAACCTCGGCATAAATCCACGCCAGTGGCTGCAGGACACCCTGCAACGATTAAGACCGGATATGGATGAGCCGGAACTAATCCAGCTCCTGCCTTACAACTACAAAACTTAAAGCCGACCTGAAAATCAAAAATCAAGTCGGCATTTTTCGGACGGATACGGTACGGCTCCGGAGGTAAGCCTCCGGCTGAGATTAGTAAAATGAAGTATTAACCCGGAGAGTTTCAATAGCCCTCCCTATAAAACTGTATGAATATGAAAAGAAAATCACCCATATCCGTAGATATAATCCAATTCTACACCTACAACTGCGATGAAACTGATGATCTGGTTTTCATCGAACAATTCCCCTACGATAATCGTCATGATTTCCTTGTTGACAAAAACTTTGCCGGTATTGCCGTCAAGGTTGAAGTGTGGAATAACCGCTTCGACAAGGGTGCTCGCCGAAACATTTCGCTGACGCTCGTAGACATGACTATGCGATGCGAGGTGGCCACTCAAAGAGTAAGGATAAATCTTGCTGCCGATGGCTTCAAGGACTACTTCATCCACTTTCCTGCTGAAACGTCGGGCATCGTCAGTGACCACACTTATAAACTTGTGGTACGCGATGAAAACGCAGGACTACCCCTTACTGAAAGCATAATCCATCTGCTTGACAAATCAACAATGGGCGACCCAACTATGTGGTATCAGATTTGCGATGGAGGGATTCGCCCTTCATGGAGCGACAATGTGTTCAAGTCACTTAACACCGTAGACGCACACGAATACCTTGTGCGCTTCACCGTTGCTCCCGAAAATTGTTGCCGACTTTCGGCAGTGATGCCCGAACTTGAGGTAAGACTTTACTATCCTGATGGAAAATATGTAAAGGCATTCTTCAAGGAACCATTCTGTCGCAATCTTGACAGCTATAAGGACAATCGCTGGACAGTTGAATGTCCCTTCGAGACAGCCGATGAAATTAACGGAGTGTTTTATGCCGAACTCCTCTGTATGGAATATCCTATTGCCGGCTTCGTCTTTGACACTTTGAGCGACGAGGATATACGCGGTGTTTGGTTTGGAAGTGACATCGAGCCGATGGACGAGTATTCCTCACATCAGGCAAAAGCTCTGGTAGACAAACGTCTTAATCGAAATGGCGAGTCGGATGCCACATTCGAAGTTGACCCTCTTGAAGATGCCATTGACAAATTTCTCGCTTCACAACTCGAAGAATTATACGACGAAGATGCGTCGCTTACTGACGAAAGTGAGGACGTTGAAGACTCGTCGGAAGAAGTACCCGAAGTGAAATGCGAACCGGCCCTGTCGCTCGACCATCTTACGGGACTTCGTGCGGTAAAAGAGAAACTGGCCGTATATGAGCGTGTAGTGCGCTTCAACAAGATGCGGTCTGATAAAGGAATGCCAGTAGCAACCTCACCGTTACATTCGATGTTTCTCGGTTCACCCGGCACAGGCAAAACAACAGTTGCGAAGCTGATAGGAAAAATGCTGCGTCAGGCAGGTGTATTATCAGACGGCCATGTAGTGGTACGTGAACGAGCCTCGCTTCTTGGGCAAAACTATCACTCCGAGTCAGAAAAAACACTGGAAGCTATTGAGAAAGCACAAGGTGGCATACTTTTTATTGACGAAGCATATCAGCTCTATCAGCCTAATGACCCGCGTGATCCGGGCAAATTTGTCATTGAGACCCTACTGACGGCACTCTCTGATGACACCAACCGTGACTGGATGCTTATCCTTGCCGGGTATCCCGACGAGATGAAACGGATGTTCGATATGAACCCCGGATTCAAGTCGCGTATTCCTGACAGCAACATCTACACTTTTGATGATTTCACAGAAGCAGAGCTGATGGAGATTGCGGAAAATTATCTTTCCCAAAACAATTATACTCTGACTTCCGGTGCGCATAAAGCTCTGATTACTCGTCTTAAAGCCGACTATGCACAACGGGAGAAAAACTTCGGAAATGCCCGTCACGTAATGAATATGATTCAGACCGAAATACTACCCTCAATGGCTGTCAGGGTCATTAGCGAGGGATTGACGGATGATCTATCCCTCACCGAAATACGAGAAGTGGACATACCTGCAACTGCACACGTAGCAAAGCCGACAACAACCTCCCGGCCGAGAGTCGGCTTTACAATTTAACTGCCAATTTAGCCGACATTAGTTAACAACCAAAGCCCGAAGCCATACAGTCAATGGTTTCGGGCGTAAACTTTTAATCAATATGGAAAAACATATCAGCGACAGCTTATATTCTCCTTGCTGTCATATAATGAGTTCTGATGAAGATCAGCCTATAGTAATGGACATATATGTCGGATTTAATATATCTGGTCAACTCGTGGTTTGTGTGGATTTGCATGATTATGACGAACCTGAATACAATTGTTCCACAGCAGCAGTAGTCAATCTTGATGACTCACATAAAATGGCACGTCACCATCGCGTACAGCACTCCCGCCTTCCGATATTCATTGCGGAATGTATGGAAGAATGGAGGGAAGTCATAAACCCTAACTTCAATCAAGTCAGAGATTGTTTCAAAGAAATCACAGAGTGCTTACTTGACGAAGGATGTCGTTTCAAAATTGTAAGGACTTATGGAAGAGGTAGCCATATGTGTTGCTGAAATAAGTTTGGCAAATAGAGGCTTTTCCTGATGAACACATTTCGCTCGATCATTCAGATTATACAAATTCAAGAGCCACAATTGGAAAAACATGGACGTGAAAATTGCTATTTTCATCAAACCAACTGCATTCTGCTTTTGATTTATCTGAAGACCCATCTTCCGAATACGGGTATTTTGTAATTGTCATATCGGGTCTTCCTGATTTAAGATAGACTTGCACCCCGACTGCAAATTTCTTATCCATTGATTATTTTGCTACTTCTTCAAGGAATACTTTGGCGGGTTTGAATGCCGGGATGTTATGTGCCGGAATAACGAGTGTAGTATTCTTGCTGATGTTGCGGGCAGTCTTCTCGGCTCTTTGCTTCACGATGAAGCTTCCAAAACCACGGAGATATATGTTTTCGCCGTGTGCGAGACTGTCCTTCACAACGGTCATGAATTGTTCGATAACGGTTACAACCGCAGCCTTGTCAATGCCGGTTGTCTTTGCGATTTCACTCGCTATTTCTGCTTTAGTCATTTCTGTATTGCTTTGAATTTGATGAGTTTCTAAATGCAAAATTACGAAAAATAGCTGAATTTCGGAACGATTACCTGCACAACGCCGCCTTTGGGCGGCCGAAATTTTTGGCAAAATGAAGGTGACGGAGGTCTTATGCTCCGCCACCTTCATCGCTGATATGGCATTGGCTATGCTCTTTTTCTTTCTGCTATCATCTTCTTGTTGGCGTTGATGATACCTGCTATCTGCTCGGTGTACTCGCATATTCCATTGGCAAATGCCCGGCATTGGATTATGTGGTAGTCATCAAGCGAGATTTCGATGGTGGCTATCTGCCTGTTGCCGATATAGGCGGTGAGGGTCAGCGTATTCTCTTTGAGAAAATATTTGGCTGACCCGCAACAAATAGATTGACTTTCTCCGATTTTATAGTAATCGTCGATGGTGTCGATTGAGTGGATTTCAATCTCTCCGTCAGTCATAGCCATTCCGAAATAGCGGGATTTGAGTTCCTCGAACTTTGCTTTGTCCTCAATGGCTTGCTGACGCTCTTTCTCTCTCTGCTCCTTGATGCGCTGGCGGTTGACCTTTGCCACATATATGTCGTGGGCGGTTTTGAGGTCTTGGGGTGCTATCAGCGAGGGAGAATTGAGGTCTCTGCCCATCTGCTCCAACATCTTGATGTAGTCAAACCACATTCCCACATCCTTAAACTTGTATCCGTTGCGCTTGGCTATCTTGATTGTGTTCCAATAGTAATCAACATCATCCGAGTTAAACGGACTGCCACATAGATAATGGAGCAATTCCATCTCGTTGGCTTTCATCAGAGTCTCGGCTTTGGGGTTGGTCAGCAATTCTTGGAAGAGTGTCACGGGGTGGATATGGTGGCAACTGCCTTTGAATCCGTTGCGCTTGATGGTGTCAGTTACCTTGATGCGAGGGTAAACCCATTCATCGGATATGTGTCGGAAAGCATCGTTATCACGCCTTATCTCCAATGGAGAGCCAAAGGCGAAACTGTCTATGTAGTATCCCAAAGTTCTCTGCAATCCCACTACGGTGGTATTGCCCTTGCAGTCAATCCAGTAACTGCCGATTTCAAGAAAGGCTGGCTTTGCCTTCAATCCTTTGCGCATTTCAACTATCATCAGGAACATGCGGATTACCTGATAGCCTTCAATGGTAGTGATTACGTTGAAATAGGACTTGTCGCGGATTACACGCTCTTTGGTGTCCTTGATTTCAAGTTGTGTGCCACATTCGGGACATAGGCACATTCCGTTACGACTCTCCAACCACTCGTGACCGCATTTCATACAGGTACACATTCCGGATTTAAGGCGGTATCCGTAGTGATTGATTGTTGAGTTGAGAGCCCAATTCATTTGTGGAGTGGTGAGCGGGCGAAGTCGCCCACTCAAATCCACTATATGCTGTTGTTTTTTGTTACGGGGTTTCATTGTCTTGGGGTGTTTAGAGTTCATCAAAAAGGTTGGGGATTGAGTCAATCTCTGCTCCGGCTTTGGAAGCGGTGGCGGTCGGTTTGGGTTGAGCCTTCGGCTGAGATTGTCTGCGGAGTTCTCGGAGTCGTTCCTGCTTGAACTGCTCCATAGCCTGCTCTTTGAGCGTGGCTTTGTCTTCCTCGGTAAGTTCCAGCTTGGATACCACGATGTTGCAGTTGATGGGTGTTCCGCCATCCTCGATATTCGCCTCATCAAAGTAGTCTACGAGGATATTTTCAACGGTTTTCTCATCTACCACGCACAGACCGCTCTTTTGGATAGTTCTGCAAAGGTGATTTACTGCGCCTTCCATACTCTTGGATGGGTTCGCCATCTTGATAGCGAATGTGGGTTCTGTGATGCAACGCTCTTGGAGCATCTGCTGCATAACTGCGATTGCAGCGTTGTTGGATTTCATTGAATTTGCCATATCAGTGTTGTATTAAAGTGTGAATAACCAATAGATTATCAGAATTGCGGTTATGAGGGATATTACCCAGCCCGCACCTCGGATTACAGGTCTGACTATCGCCCACACCAGAGTTCCGATTATTGCTCCGACGATGATTGCCACCACCTTTGCAACCCTTTTTATTTGGTTGAACCTGAGGCTTTGAGCTTCGCTTTGACCTTTTATGTGGCTGTTTGTTTTCATCGTTGCGACTTTTTTTTATTTGTATATCACCATCGGTTTTCGCTTGCTTGACACTTCAAAGGCGTGTGGTGAACAGAGGGGATGTTCGCCCTTTGGCTTAAAAATACAAGCCGCAGGTCTGGAGATTTTTCAGCCAAAAGGCAAAAGAATATCCCCGGCACCGCACGTTCCCCACTGGCAAGCAAGTTGAAAATCGTTGTTGATTAGACAATAACAGGAGCCATGACTCCGGCACGGTGAAAACATACTGTCACATAATCGAATGAAATTTCGTAATATTGAAATGCTAATAGAATTGTCCGGTCCCGGAAAGTCGAGTCTGTGATATGCCGACAACGCAGGAAGGCGGCACATCACTGTCTCGACTCATGGACTGCTGACCAACGGAGAGTGGCGTAACGGCTCAAACTACGAAAGATGAAGGCGGCGTAAGAACACGGAGTGGCTGAAATAGCAAGAGCAGGTACAGCGAAGCCTGCGTAGCAACCCGCTCAGGCTATCAGACACTCGGTGTTTAGCCGACTCTTAAATTCTGGCAATGCGGTCTGCGGTAGTGCAGACTTGTCAAACGCCGCTGACGGCATTGACTCCATCGGCACTGCCTCCCTTGCGACCGACAATGTCGAGCCGTTGCGCCTCTCGCAGGCTATGTCAGTTTTATGATGTATGACAAATAGAATTGCAATTTTACCCCGTTTTGTTTGGTATGATTAACAAAATTCACTACCTTTGCAGTCATGAAGATAATAGCAAGGCAACAGTATATTGAGCATATTCGGAGATTTATCGGCAAGGGTATGATAATCGCCCTTACCGGGCAGCGTCGCGTTGGCAAGAGTTATATAATCCGTCAACTCGTCACGGAGATTGAAGCCGCCAATCCGGATGCCAATATCGTATATATCAATAAAGAGAAGACAAAGTATGCCGACATCAGAAATGCAGATGATCTCTCGCGTTATCTTGACGGCAAACTGAAAGAAGATGCGGAGAATTATCTGCTTATTGACGAGGTGCAGGATATAGACGGTTTTGAGAATGTACTCCGTAGCCTCAATGCCGATGAGGAATGCCAGATTGTCGTGACCGGAAGTAACGCCAAAATGCTTTCGTCGGAGCTTTCCACATACCTCGGCGGTCGATATATTGAGATTCATATCCTGAGTCTTTCATACCGGGAGTTCCTGACCTTTCACGGTCTTGATGATTCAGACGACAGCCTACAGAAATATCTCGGATTCGGCGGACTTCCTCACCTGTACCGTCTCGGACTTGAAAACGAGGATATGGTATGGGAATATATACAGAACATCTACAATACCATTGTTTTGAAAGATGTGGTGCAGAGGGAAGGATTGCGCAATGTGACACTGTTCGAAAACCTGATGTCATACGTCAGCGACAACGCGGGGCAACTTGTGTCGGCTACGTCATTGTCGAAATATCTCAAATCTCAGCGAGTGGAATTGACCCCGTTGTCGGCGATAAATTATCTGAAAGCCGCCTCAAACGCCTACATCATCAATAAAGTGCCGAGATATGACATACATGGAAAGCGTCTGTTGGAGACAAACGACAAATACTACTTTGAGGACTTGGGGCTGCGCAATATGCTTGCCGGACCAGACCGTACCGGCGACATAGAGAAGGTCATTGAAAACGCCGTCTATCTACACCTCAAAAATCTCGGATACAAGATCAGCGTCGGAACACTTCCCAATGGAGAGATTGATTTCGTTGCCGAAAAAGGTGGCACATCGGTCTATATACAGGTAGCATATCTCATCGCTGATGACAAGACAATGGAACGGGAGTTCGGAAATCTGCTGAAGATACAAGACAACTATCCCAAGTATGTAATATCCATGAATCCGATGTCACGTCCTCAGAACTACGAAGGCATAAAACATCTGACATTACGGCAGTTTTTGATGTCGGATAACTTATAACCAATGGCAGTTCATTTTAGGAACTTTTAATATGACTAATTTGGCACTGCGACAAATAATGATTAACTTTGCACAAACGAAGATAAGAACGGCGTTGCAGAATGATGAAGTACAGAGGTGCCTCATCCGAGCCAAGTCCGATTTTTAACATACAGAATTAGGTGTCCCACAACAAGTTACCGTGAAGTTCAAAGTGCTAGTGGGACCACCAATATAAATCTCCATTTGTTTGATGTTCAGACAAATGGAGATTTTATTTTGCCTTAGTACATTATTAATGCCCGATGAGAACGCGGACAGCTGCAAATAATAGCTGCATTCAGATTCAATCAAAAACGCACTCCTATATCTTTTCATAAGAGTGCGTTTAGAGGATAGAAAACATCTGGCTAAATCACCATTACAATTTCATATTGATTTTTTCGAAGATTCTGACGGCATCAACGTACTGCTCGATGCCGTGGGCAACATTGCGCGCATCCTGCATGGCATGCACCACAGTGGCCGGACGGTTGGTGACATCTCCGCCGGCAAACACTCCCTTGCGGGTGGTCATCCCGTATGGTTCATCGCGGGTGAGCACATAGCCGCTCTCATCCACGTCAATACCTTCGGTGGTCGACACGATACGGGCGGCCGGCTGACTGCCTACGGCAAGAATCACCTTATCGGCCGGCACTACCGTCCTTTCTCCATTGCAATCAAGAGTGACAGCATCAAGAATGCCGTTTTCACTGTGTATATCCACGATTGACGTATTCCATAGGAACTTCACGCCCTCGGCAACAGCATCATCATACTCGGCGCGCAATGCCTTCATTTTGTCTATATCACGGTGATAAACAATCGATACCTCGGATGCCTCAAGCCGCATGGCCGTGCGGGCGGCATCAATTGCCGTATTGCCGCATCCGATCACAAACACCTTGTCGCCGGCCTTGACGGGCACCTCATCACGGCTGATCAAGCCGGAATTGTAGAGGCTCACCCTGCGCAGAAAATATATTGCCTGCCGCACTGCATCATTATCTGACCCCGGAATAGGAAGCGTTTTGGGTTTGCCTGTACCGGTGCCCATGAAAATAGCGTCGTAACCTTTGGCGAAAAGATCATCTATTGTCATGTCTTTGCCGATGGTCACACCACAGTTGATGCGCACTCCGAGTTCGGTTATTTTCTTTATTTCACGGCTTACCACGGCTTTAGGCAACCGGTATTCCGGGATGCCGAACATAAGCACACCGCCTGCGCTCGTTTCCATTTCATAAATGTCCACCTCGAATCCATGCCGGGCAAGTTCTCCGGCAACGGTCAGTCCGGCCGGTCCACTTCCGATTACGGCCACTGATCCACGCGTCTTGGGGACAAGACGGTCGTGGCTGACTCCCATTTCGGAATCAAAGTCTGCCAAAAAACGTTCCAGCTTCCCTATACGCACCGGTGCTCCCTTCTTACCGAGTATGCAGTTCCCCTCGCACTGGCGTTCATGTGCACAAACCCTGCCGCAAACTGCAGGCAGATTGCTCTTGGCGTTTATAATAGACATGGCATTGCCGAAATTACCTCTGGCAAATTCATGAATCCAGTCCGGAATATCATTCGAGATGGGGCAATGCTTTTTACACTGCGGAACAGCACAGTTAAGGCAACGGTTAGCCTCAGCAATAGCCTCAGCCAGTGTAAAGCCTGCATTTGCTTCGTTGATTAGCGATTCTGACATAGTAAAATTTTTTCGTGATGTGTTTTCATTGGTTATGACATCAGCCACGTTTTCTAATACGGTCAATGCGCCTGCTGGCCTTATCGGCTGATGTTTAATAAATGTTAATACTTGTATGGCCTGACCTTACTGACTTTACTGACCTTACTCAGAATTAGGTACGGAAGTATCAATGAAATCTCCGGCATACATTATTGATGAATGCCGGAGATTCGGTAATAACTTCCCGGACTCAACAGATGTCCGGAGTAAACTGATTATTTCGCAGGAGTTCCAAGACCGTCGATAAATGTGCGGAGTTCTTCAGAAGGTTCAATCTGATAGAACTTTTCAAAATACTCTTTGGCCTTGTCAGTATCCTTGTTTGTCAGGTAATAGTTGCCCATGCGGGTGTAGATGGCGCGATAGATATTCTTGCGCTTCTCAAGGTTGGCAGGATCGGAATCGAGCACACCGAGGGTCACCTCATCCGCTGCGATAACCTCGGGGGTGATAACACCGCGGGCTTTCACGCGAAGGATATCGCTCTTGGTGTTGAGCACCAGCGGATTGTCGCTGATTTTCTCGATAACCTTGTTGATGGTGGCAAGAGCCTTGTCGGCAGCTGCCAGCGATGCAACGGAGTCTGTCTCCATATAGGAGATGGCGAGATTCTGATAGCGGCGTGCAAGTCCGAGAACGTCGTTGGGGTTGGCATTCTCACCTTCCGAATCAATAAACTTAGCCATTGTGTCGGCTGCTTTGTCATACATCTTGGCGCTGCTGTAAGCCCCGCTCAGGTCCTTGAGAAGAGATGTCTTATCAGGCGAGAGTGCAACAGCCTTCTCATACATCTCGACGGCGGCTGTGTCACTTCCCATGTCCTGAAGCAGTTCGCCGTACTGAATGTAGTCCTGCGAGTTGATCTGAGCCCCGGCATTTGCGAACAATGTCTCGGCAGCTGCCTTGGCAGCCTCATTCTCACCGAGCGCTTTCTTGTTGTAGAACTGCAGACGCTGCATGAAATGATTGTCGGGCTCTTCACGCAGAATCTCACTTGCGAGATTGTAGCTTTCAGGATAGCGTTTTGCAAAGAACATAAGTCCCACCAGACGCTGTTTGTCCTTCTTGAAGTGGTTGGGGTTTAGAATGTACTTCTCATACTGCTCGGCAGCCATGGTGAGCTGGTTGTTGTCGTAATATTTTTCGGCAAGCTCACGCTGTGCAAGAGCGGAATTGGGCTGGGCCTCAAGAAGAGCCTTGAGCTTATCAATGGCATATGTGGGGTTCACAGGGAAATACACACGCGCATATTTCACATATGCCTCAGGGTGCTCAAGCTTGGTGTCGAACTGGGCTGCCATTTCATACCATCCGGCAGCATCGCCTACATTTGTGCCGGCAAGACGGTCGCCTTCAAGAATTGCGGGCGCCGGAGCATTCTTTACAGCCTTTTTGGCATCGGCAAGCCATTTATTAACCTCTTTGTTGTATTTCACAGGGTCGGCCACGAAATAAGCGCGGGCTACCTCGGTGAGCAGATCAGCATCTTTCTTGCCGAATTTTTTGGCATCCTTGAAGTAATCGGATGCTGCCGATACATTGCCGTTGGCGAGTTCGAGGGCACCGAGGCCGACATAGTTGTAGCCATTTTCTGCATTTGCTGCAATACCTTTATCAAAATTGGCTTTGGCAGCTGCCTTGTCGCCGTTCTTGAGATCAATCTGGCCAAGATAATAGTAAGCGGTGGCCTGATCTGTGCCTGCAGCGTTCAAGGTGTTGGTAAGGATAATCTTTGCTTCTTCGGGCTGGTCGGCGCGGTAATATTCCACACCGTCCTTGAAGCCCTGGGCTGAAAGGCTCAATGCGCCTCCCACAAGCAGGGAAAATAAAAGTTTTGCTTTCATAATTGATTTAACGTCGTATGTTTAAAGCGTTATTGTTTAATATTTTTCAATTCAAAATCTCAGCGGCAAGTTTGTCAGTCCACAGACACCATCCTGTGATGAACCGTAGCAGGCAGAACGCCTGTGCTCATCATCAGCTTCTGCCCCCGGAACGAGGTGACAAACGCATAAAAACCGTTGGCCAACGAGCCGGAAGCTCCGGTGTTAACCATGTATATAGACCTGTAAAGCGGATAGCTTCCATCAAATATGTACGCCTGATACGGCTTGTAGGCAACAAGTGAGTTGTTTCGGTTGATACCAAGCACCTTCACTTCATCGGTAAATGAAGTGGCTGTGGTATCATCCACTTCAAGCGTCTTTACGCGCTGTTCCGCTGTCATGTCGGTTGTTTTAAGATCCGAGGATATCCAGCTTACACCAACAAGACCGATGGCGTTGCGGCGGTTCTTCACCGCATCAAACACCGCCTGCATTGAGTTGGCAGCATATACATTCGAAGCATAAGGCTCTCCGTTGAGCACACTGTCGGCCACATATTTCACAACCGACGAACCGTTGTGGTCAAAAATCACCTGAATCTTGCCAAGATTTGATGGATAGACACTGTTCCATTCGGTCAGCTTTCCTGTAAGAATCTCGCGCAGATCGCTTACCGAAAGATTCTCTACCGGATTATCCGGATTCACAATGACAGCGACAGCATCAACGGCGATTTTCTTCGTTTTTGCAAAGTGCTTTTTATCACGCAGGAATTTAATCTGCTCATTCGACAATTCATGCCCGATGACGGCCACACGGGCACTTCCGAAAAGCAATGAATCCACACACGATTTCTCATCCATGTAGCGGGACAGGATGGACGCATTCGGATAAATGTATTCGAATACTTCTATCTCCTGCTGCATCACATTCTCAAAGGATGCATCACACGCCACCACGCAAGTGCCCGATGTCGATGAATTTCCTTTGGGTGCCTCCCGCTTCCCCGTGCCGTGACATCCGGCGGCAAGCATGGCGAGCATTGCAAGTGCCAAGAATCCTGATTTTTTCATAATCCTGATTATAGATAAATTGCCTTTGAAACGGAGCCGGTGCACGCACCCCACCGTTTCAAAAGCAAAGATAGTCAATGTTAAATTAACATTTTACATTTTAGTGTGAAATTTGCAGGACACAACTACTAAAAATTGTCAAACTGCAAATCCCGGAGATAAAACACGACCTACCTACGCCGGGGCTACACGGCGCCTTGTCATAATGACGAGTCTATGCCCCAGAACTGACGTATCCCCCTCCAGATGCCGTAGAGGATGAACATAATTCCGCCGATCCAGCGCAACCATGTCAGCACCGGAGTGTTCCACTGGAAATAGTTGATAAGGAGCAATACTCCCATACCTACATAGACGATTATCATTATTATCCCGAAAACCACTCTCATTGTCGAGGGAACCATGCTCGGCCGGTCCTCATTGTTGTCACGTGTCATTATCGTAATGTTTTAAGTTATTGTTCAGTTTAAAAACGTATTGTGCCTGTCTGGTTGAGCTGCAATATCATTTGAAATTTTAACACTTTAAGGTGGGTTAATGTTTTCGGAATACAACGTATAATTCGCGTCATTTACCATAAGGCGGACAGATCCGTCACCGCGCAAGATTCAGATTCAACGATAATCCGTAGGACGAATTACTTGTGGGATATGCAGATGTGCTTACCAGTGGGGTGTTGACCTGATGGTCGAAATAGGCTGCCAGAGTCAGGCGGCGGCTGAGTATATAGCTTGCATTGAAATTGATGGTAAACGTGCGTGTTCCCGAGGTAGGCTGCGTATAATTCGATTCAATGCGCCGGATTAGCGCCTGCGTGTTCTGCAACGAGATATCAGCGTTTATTGTCAGGTCGTTGCTAACTCCTTTCTGCGAACCGCGCATTTTCAGAATCGTATTGAAACCTACAATCTTGTATCCCAGACCGACGGTAAGACCGCGGGTAGTGGCCTCCACCATCTGCCCGGCAGAACTGTTCAGAGTAAGGGTACGCTGGTCACGCCATTCGGCATTCACCTGCAGGTCGTTGCGGAGTGTGGCATTGAAGCCGATGAGCGGCGCGAAACGTTCGGTAATCGACACTGATGAGATGTTATATGGCGACGAAGGGATCGGTGAGCCGGTAAGTTCGTCAAGTGTGAAACCGATGTTGTCGCCGGCACTCAGCCAGTTGAGATAAGACGAATAGCTGCCCACCGAATATGTGCATTGGTATGCATGGCTAAGCGTAAACGATTTGAGATACTTGCGCATGTTACCCAGGTTTATCAGGCCGTCGTAGGTTACGCGCCAGTTGGGCAGCACATGGGCGAACGACGGGAACGGATCCAGATACTGTTTTGTGGGATTCGAACCGGTGTATGCCGCGATGAAAGCTGGAATCAACACATCCGACGAAGTTTCCGACACACCCCCTACCTGTGGGTCGAACGGCATACCGGCATGCGGATTGTCGCGCATGAATCCTGTTGAGGGATAAGTGGCACCGGCATACTGGTCCTGCACGCGCCCCGCAATCACAGGAATATAGTCGATGAAATTCTGGAACGCCTGACTGTAGTAGCCATCCTCAGCCTTTGATGACCCGAGAGCGGTTTTCAGCGCGACATGCGTCTTGGTATATGAGCCGGACAGACTTACCGGCATGTCGGCATACATGAACTGCACCTGACTTGTGCGGTTATCTGTGCGGTTGGACGTAAGCTGGATTTTCAGGCCCTTTATCGGTTCAAGCTGTAGCTCGATGTTAAGCTCGTTGCCTACGGACCACATTGCCGGGGATGTCTGGCCGTCATCGCATATAAGCCAGCCACGCTCCTTGGCTTTGTAGATATAATCCTCTCCGGTGAAACCGAATGCAAAATCCAGACCGGGCGACATGGGGCCATAGTGTGTGCTCTGCCCGAATACATCGCCGATTTCATTGCGGAACAAAGGCAGGGACAACGTTTTGGTGCGCTTCCACCGCACGGCCGCAGACCGCGGACTCATGGCCAGTCGGAGTGAATACTCCCCTATCTGGCGCCATATCGACTTATCCTCCTTGAGGATTTCCTCGATGGTGAATTTCACATCCTTGTCGCTCCGGGTGAGAATCTCGATGCTGTTGGCATCCACCACACGGTGTTTCATCACGAACGGCTTTCCGTCGGGAAGCTTGGCGGTCACTTTCACTTTGCGTGTACGCAGATTGTGTTTGATCACGAAGGTGGTGTCCGGATTCAGTTTGAACGTGCGCTCAAACCGCTTGGGCTTTTTCTCGGGAGTGTTGCGCCGCGTGTTGCTGAACCGCTTGTTCACATCCTTCACAAACGGAATCTTGTTGTAAAGGCTTTCGAAGTTGATGCGTCCGTCAACGTTGAACGACGACTGGTTGGCGATGGTGTTGCCCATCGACACTCCATCCACCTCAGCTCCGCGATCCCAACGGTAAGTAGCGTTATAGGATGCCGACGCCGTGAGGAAATCGAGAACAGGAATGCGGTTGAAGGGAGCACGGTAAGTGGCCACAAAATTCTGGTTATAGCTCCACGGTGTGCCAAGCGACAGGATGGACTGCCACACGGTGTCCTTCCACTCTTTGTAGCGGTCGGGGAACAGCTTGCGGTTCACGGCTCCGACTGTCTCCTCAATGCGTGCGGACGTGTTGGAGGTGAACGAAAGGTTAAGCGATTTGGTGAGATTCCAGGTGACCTGCAGCTGACGGTCCCAAAGGAAGTTCTTGCTGACAGAGACAGGAAGCTGGAACATGACGTCGGTTTCCGAACGGGTCTGCTGCTCGTAATAATATCTGCTCATGTTGGTGAGGAAGGAGATATTGTTTGGCAGATAGTTCAGTTCCCATTCGCGCAGGAAACGCAGGTTCTTGTTCTTCGACTTTATGCCGCCGAAGGGCTTGAAGCCCTTGATCATCGGCGAATAATTATAGGCCAGCGACCCGCGGTAGTCGTTGGTATATTCATACTCCGTCGTGGGATTTACTCGCGTCTGCTTGTTGAACGAGAAGTTGAATGTGAAGTTCGAGGGGTCCCACGGCATGGGACGCTTGCTCGTCACATCGAACTTCAGGCCGGAAATGGAGAAACTCTTGACCGTGTTCTGCTCCACGGCATAGGCGTTGATTGAATCGCGCTCATGCTTGTCGGCGGCTTCGTCAAGGGCATCCTTGAGCAGCACGTCCTGGTCGAGAGGATTGTATTTCGGGGTGGTTTTTTCTTTAGAATATGAATAATAAATCGGCGCGCGGAGCTTGACCTTCTCAGGGAGGAAGCGCCCCAGGTCGGCCTGCACGGCAAAGTTGTACTGGTGATAGTCGTCCATCCGGCGTGCATTTAGGCCCTGATCCACGTTTCCGAAACCGGATGTCTCTATATGCGTGCCGAAATTGAATGTGGCCACATCGGAAAGGCCCAGGTTCACGTTGGCCTTGGCTGCCCAACCACCCTCTTCATCAAAGTCGGTAACCTTCAGCTCGTTCACCCACACGATACCGTCCTTGACCACATTCGAGTTGTTGCGCACACCCACGAGCATCACACGTATGTCGCTCAGCGAGGGGTTGCCCATCACAGCCATGCGGTTGCGTTCGTTATCCGGGTCTCGGGCGGTGTAGAGTGTGGCATAACCCACGTTGCTTCCCTCCTGCGCTTTGGCTTTGTTTCGCTCTTTTTTGAGGTTGACAAGATTCTGCAGTTTCAGGTCCATGAAGTTCTCGATGGGCCACACCTTGTCGCGGTCCGTTTCAAGCCAGTTGTTGTAACGTCCGTGAGGCGTCAGCACCAGCGGAATCTCATATTCATAGAAATTGCTCTTGACGTCCGTACCGATACGGATAAACATCGACAGCTCGCCGGAACGCAGATTGGTCACATCGTCGATAAGCCGCTCAGCATGTGCCCACATCTGCAGGCGCTTATAGTTGCGCAGGTCATGCTGGGTGTCGCGATATACCCCGCGCCCGTCGCCGGCCTGGAGCCCGGTCACCTTCATTGACATGGACTGCTCGTTGAGCTGAGTTATCTGCGACTGCCCGGGATCCACAATACGTGTCACACCGGGAGGCAGCACATAGTTCACCGGCTCACGGTCGGCGTTTTCCTCGATGTTTACCACCGACACATCCAGATCACCTTCGGCAGGCAGGTCACCACGGGTGTTGAGGTTGAAATCATATGTGCGCCATTCGCCACGCACCAGTTCAAGGGTGGCGAAACGCAAGTGGGTCACCTGCTTGAATCCGGTCAGAAACATGCGGGCAAAACGAATGGTGGAGAAATCGTTGATAGATCCAACGATTTTCTCATAGGCGCTCAGGGGAATTTTAAACTGATACCACTCGGTCTGCTGTTCCTGGCCGTCACGGGTCAGAACCACCGACGTCTGCTTGTCGGTGATGAAATTCTTCCCGACAACGAGGTCCTCCGGACGGATGGATACCTTGTACTGGAAGTAGCGCTCGTACTCGTTGAGCGTATTGTCCTGATTGATATCCTCCACATCCGGCACGCTGCGCGCACTTTGGTACAGCGGGTCGGCAGCCTCCTCGGGCGACAGCGAGTTGCCCTCAACGCCATTGTAATGCTTATAGCGCTGGAGGATGTCAAGGCGCATGTCGTCATAGTCGTATCCGCGGAAGAAGTGGTAATTGTCACCGGCGGGGTCATTGAACGGCGAGAATATGTCGGACTGCATGCGCTCAATGGCAGCTGCCGACAGTTTTGTGCGCAACTTGTCGAGATAAGAGCGGTAACTGTCGAACGTAAACTCGCTTTCATTGGGCAGTCCGTCGAGACCTACGTCCTGCACTGCACGTGAGCCGGAATTATTGTCGAACGAATATGTCAGTGAATTCTGCGAGGAGACACGTCCCCACACGGTGTTCTGAAGGAACTGGTCGTTCCCGTCGTAGGGAATGCCGTTTTCATATGATTTCAGGCCGTCCTTGAGAATATCCTCGGAAATCTCACCGAAATTCAGGTAGAGGTCACCGCCATCATAGTTGGGATTCTCCGGATCAAGGAAGGGATTGAGCAGCCAGAACTGCACGTATTCTATGTTCGACTGTTCGAAGTTCGTATTGTCCATTCGGCGCATTATGCCACCCCACCTGCGCTCGGGATTGAGCAGGTTGCCGTTTTCGTCGATATTGTCGGCATCGAGGTTATAGGGGCCGCGTTCCGTAGGATAGAACGAGAGGTTGAGCGTCTGGATCACGTTCGACTCACCATAGGTCAGTTCACGTCCGGGGAAAATCTCCTGCGAGGTGACCTCGCGGACATACGGGTTGGACTGCTGTTTGAAATCATTCTTGATATAACCCGGAGCAAGCGATGAATTGCGCTCGGTGAACATGCGGTCAATGTAATACCAGTTGAGCAACGCGCGGTTCTTGCCGTAATCCACATTGTTGCTCAATGCCGCCTCGGGAAACAATGCGTTTTTACCGCTGTCGTAAGGAGTGGATGCAAGGAACCATGAATAGGGTGAGCGCAGGTCGATACCGGTCTGCGATGTCTCGAAATCGTCCACATACGAGCTCCCCTTCGACGAACCTGACTTCTGCTTATGCGGCACCAGACGGGCATACTCCGCCGTGAGGTTGAGCGTAGACGGCGCTGTGGCATTGACGGTAGGTATCTTGTTCAACAGATTGGTAAGCCACATGAACTTGGTGTTGTACGACAGATTGAACCCGAAAATAGAGTTGTTGATAATCTCGTCGCCGATGTTCACCTTCTCGGTCAAAGCCTTTTCCGAGAAATGCATGATGGTGGCACCGATGTTGAAGTTCTTGTTGACGGCATACTGGAGGTCAAGTCCGAGCAGTGTTTTCCTCTGCATCGAGAAAAGGCTCTGGTTTTCCAGAGTGACACTGATGCTCTGCCCCGAATCGATGATGCTCTGGTTGGTTATCGTCACGATACCCATGGCATAATCGACGGTATAGTCGGAATTCTCCACAAGCTGCACGCCCCCGGCCATAACAACCACAGATCCGCGCGGCACGTTCATAGCGTTAAGGCGTATCTGAGAGCCGGAAGATGCCTGATAGGATCCGGACAGTATGAACTTGTTCTTGTCGGAGAACTGACGGGCCACCACCTGAGTGGAGTCGTACAGTTCCTTGTACACATAGTTCTGCGCAATGGCGGGATTGTTGATTTTTTTCTCAAGATAAGTGCCGAACGGCTCTGCGACAGGGAAGATTATTTTGCCGGTGGACGCTATGACGGTATACCCTTCGATAAAATCAAAGAATCCGTCGGGGTTGCTCTGCTCGTTTGAATCGATGCGGTCGAGACCAAGAACCTGAAGCAGGCTGAGGTTATTGAGGCCCGGCACAGGAAGATAGTTGATCTGTGTACCGGTGGTGTCGCTGAGATATTTGATGTTGAGACGGAAATTCTGCTTCTGCACCTGATATGCACCGAGCGAATAAACGTTTTTCATCATCAGGCGCCACATCGGCATCTTGGGATCTGTGGTGGTGCTTTTGAGCATCTTCACATAAAGCGACTGGGATGTGGTGGTGATGTCGCTCGAGAACTCACCCACCTGATACACCTGACCATTGTAAGTGTACTGGAACGCCACACCGAGAACCTCGTCAGCATTGAGCTGCGACTTAATGGAGATATAGCCGAGTGTTGGATTCAGGGTGTACTCATTGCTGTTGAGCAGACGGGCGCTCTCGATTTTTTCATAATCGCGGCCACCCTCGATGCCGTATGCTGCCAACGGAGACAAAGCCTGTGTGACAGTGTTGATGTTGCGGGCGTCGGGATACTGCTCCTTGATGGTGCTGAGCAGATTGTTTGAATTGTTGTTCGGCACGGGAACGGCTGCCGACGGAATCCAGTAGCTGTTGGCCAGATTCTTGTTTTCGCCGAGGTCGGTGAACGCCACAACGTTGCGTGCCTGCTCGTAACGGCCGCTCTTGTTGGTCACCCACACCTCCACACGGGTGATGTTGATGCCCGACGAAACAAACGGCAGCTTGGATGCGAACTGGTCGTAGTTCTCATAAAAATACTGCGAAAGGAAGAAGTGTCGGTTCTGATCGTACTGGTCAACATTCACCGAAAACTCTGTTGCCTGTGCCCCACCCTTGGTGTTGACCGATTTTGACTCCGAATTCTGCTGCGACACCAGCCCAGTGACTGTCAGTTTGCCGAACTGCAACTGTGTCTTTACACCGAACAATGCCGTTGATCCGCGTATGAGCGACGACCCGGTTGTCATCGACACGTTACCGGCCTCGATGCTTTTGACAATGTCGTCCTCCTTCCCCTCATAACCAAGTTTGATGTTTTTTGAGTCGAATTCGAAAGTAGCGTCAGTATTGTAGGTCATGTCGAACTTCAGACGGTCGCCCACAGAGGCTCCGATGTTGGCCTGAATTTTCTGTTCGAAATCAAAGAATGTCTTTCTGCGTGAATCAAGGGCAAGCGAAGGGTTGTCTGTCTTGTTCGACTTCATACCCATCCTTATCTGCACCGACCCCTGAGTTTTCAGCGACACGCCACCAGGGCCGAATATTTTCTCAAGAGGCCCGTAGGCAAAATTCATGTCGAAAATATTGAACGGCTCCTTCTGCTTGTTGTCTTTAAGCTCCTGATTCTTCTCCTGATAATACTCCTGAAGCGACTTGCGAAGCTGCCAGTTGTCATACTGCTTTTTTGAAAGCAAAAACGGAGTGGTAATCTCGGTGTCGCCTAATTTGGTGCGTATCACATAAAAGCCTGTGACTGGATCGAACTCCGCCACAGTGGTGATGTTCGACGGCGTGGAAAGGTCGGCGGCAAACTGATCCTCCATCAGGTCCTCATACGTTGCCGGGACGGTCTGCTGGACAGGGAAAGGCATCATTATGCTGTCGGCCGGATTCAGCGGCACCGGGACGCCGGGATACATCGGCGGAGGCGTAAGTGTAGACGGAGCAAGCGGGGTTGTGCCACCGGCAATCTGTGCAATGGTATAGAATGAAGTGGCTGTCAGCAGCGCAACGGCTCCCGACAGCAGCATCAACTTTTTCCATATTCTATTATTGCGCAGCGTCTTAATCGGCATGTCTGTTGGTTGCAACGCACAATGTCCATCCTTACAGACGGCTTCTCCGGCATGTCCTCCCCTCGCAGGTCAAAGCATGGTCAGCGCTTTCTTTATAGCTTTCTCCACTTTAAGCGACGGATCGTCGGCAAAAAGCTTCGTAAGCACCTTCTGGCTCTGAGGCTTGGCAAAGCCAAGCATAGTCAGGGCCGCAAGAGCCTCATCGAATGCCACGGAAGCAGGCGTTTGCTCTAATACTAACGTATCGCCGGCCGGTTTTATTTTATCGCGCAAGTCAACAATTACACGTTCGGCGGTTTTTGCACCCACGCCCTTGACAGCTTTGAGGCGTTTCACATCGCCCGACGTTATAACCACCTCCAGTTCAGCCGGTGAGGCCGACGACAGCAGCATACGCGCGGTATTTGCCCCCACTCCGCTCACACCTATGAGCAGACGGAACAGAGCACGCTCACGCGCGGTGGAGAATCCGAAAAGCACATGCGCATCCTCCCGTATCACCTCGTGCGCCAACAGACGCACGTCTTTTTTATTCTCCAGCTCGCTGAATGTGGTCAGCGATATATTCATTTCATACCCGATGCCATGATTGTCCACAATCACATAAGTCGGGGTAAGCTCGGCTATGCTGCCTGAGATATATTCAATCATAATGTATGTTTTCAGAAATCAGTGTTGGTTACAAGATGGCAATGAAACGTCAATCCTCCGAATAGTGCCGCAAAACGCGGCGATAGGAGTTGAAAATTTTGGATTTGGATACAAACCCCACGTACTTGCCGTCGGCATCGACCACAGGAAGATTCCAGGCTCCGGTATCGTCAAACGTTTTCATTACGTGGTCCATAGAGTCGCCGATGCACAGCTTGGCCGGAGGCATGGCCATGAACCGACTCACATACATACGTTTATACAGGTCCGGACGGAACATGATGTTACGTATATCGTCAAGAAGCACCACCCCGATAAGATGGCTCTCATCATCAAGCACGGGGAACAGATTGCGGCTCGACTTGGATATGGTATCCACCATCTGCCGCAGATTCATGTCGGCTTTCACCGACAGGAAATCTGTCTCTATGACCGAATTCATTTTCAGCAGAGTAAGAACAGCCTTGTCCTTATGATGCGTGAGCAGCTCGCCGCGGCGGGCAAGACGCATGGTGTAGATGGAATATGGCTCGAAAATTTTGATGGTGCCGTATGAAATCGCCGAAACTATCAGCAACGGGAGAAACAGTTCGTAACCTCCGGTCATCTCGGCCGTGAGGAAGATACCCATCAGAGGCGCGTGCATCACGCCCGACATCACTCCGGCCATCCCCATCAGCGCGAAGTTCTTTACCGACAGATCCAGTCCGGGAAACAGATTATTGAGCAGATAAGCGAAGAAGAATCCCGCCATGCATCCCACATAAAGTGACGGGGCGAATGTTCCGCCCACACCGCCGGCACCGTTGGTTGCCGAGGTGGCGAATCCTTTCAGCGCTATGATGAGACCGATGTAGACTATTATTAGCGTGACACTGCCGCGGTCGTTATAAAAAATCGAACCGTCGACAATCGATGAAGGGTCGCCGTTTAGCAGCGAGTTGATCGAACCGTAACCTTCGCCATAGAGCGGGGGAAAGAGGAACACAAGCGATGCGAGGACAGCACCTCCGAAAAATGTTTTCTTCCATTGAGATGAGAGGTGTTTCTTAAAGAATGACTCCATCATCATCATCACTTTTGTGAAATAGAGCGAGACCAGACCGCAGAACAGCCCGAGCCCTACAAAAAACGGGATACGCGCCGTCACAAACGGTTCGCTCTGGACAAAGAAAAACTCCAGGTCATAGCCGGTGAAGATGTAGGCGATGGAGGCAGCAGAAATCGAAGCCATCAGCAACGGCATCACAGTGACTGTGGTAAGGTCAAGCATCAGCACCTCCAGCGTGAACAGCATCCCCGCTATAGGAGCCTTGAAGATACCGGCTATACCTGCTGCGGCCCCGCAACCCACAAGAATCATGAGCACACGTGGCGACAGCCTGAATGCCTGACCGAGGTTAGAACCGATGGCAGCTCCGGTGTAGACAATCGGGCCTTCAGCTCCCACCGACCCGCCGAAACCGATGGTTATCGATGATGCCACAACCGATGTGTACATGTTGTGAGGTTTCAGGCGGCTCTTGTTCTGCGATATGGAATAAAGCACGCGGGTGACACCATGCGAAATATTGTCGCGCACAACGTAACGGACATACCAGCACGCAAGCAGAATGCCGATTACCGGATATATGATATACAGATAATTACCCTGTGCCTCATTTATGTCGGCTGTAAGGGTCCCGGAAATCAGGTGTATCAGCCATTTGAGCACCATGGCCGCCAACCCGGCCAAAATCCCCACAATGAGCGACAGGATAATGACAAGCGATTTTTCCTTTATGTGATGCTGACGCCAGATCAGAAATTTCAGCCATGCGGAATGTGCACGCTGAGCTGTTGGGCGGTTCAGTATATTATAATGCATAGGTTTATGTTTGTTATAGACCTTTCCCACTGATCACGGTTGTGACGGTGTATGCAAGGATTTTAAGATCGGTTGTTATCGAAACGTTTTCAAGATAAATCAAATCATACTGCATGCGCTCGATCATCTCATCCACATTGCCGGCATATCCGTATTTCACCATGCCGAGCGAGGTGATTCCCGGGCGTACCCTGTGCACAAGCGTGTAGTACGGTTGCCGCTGCAGAATCTGTTCCACATAAAACGCGCGCTCCGGACGCGGCCCTACCAGCGACATGCTGCCACCTATGACATTAAGGAACTGAGGCAGCTCATCGAGCCTGTATTTACGCATGAAACGTCCTATGGGAGTTATGCGGCTGTCGTTCGGCACAGCCAGCGCAGGTCCGGCGGGTTCTGCGTCAATAACCATACTGCGGAATTTGTAGATGCGGAACGGCGTGCCGTTAAGTCCGATGCGTTCCTGACGGAATATCACAGGGCCTTTTGATGTGCATTTTATTATAGCAGACAGCACGAGCATCAGCGGCATGCAAAGCACTAATGCAACGGATGCGCCCACCACATCGAATGCACGCTTGAAATTAACGGTATGGTCAGGTATGTTCGGGGTGGTTACGTCAATGAGGGGTTCGGCGGCTACACGCTGAAGCTGAGGTTTGGCGGTCACGAAATCCTGTGCTGAAAGCGGCAGATATACTGGGATACGCAAAGGCAGAAAACGGTTTATCAGCGTCAATGTCTCTCTCGACTCCCGGCTACGGGTTGCAAGCACAATTGCCCGGACATCATTGGCAACACAGAAGGATTCAACGTCCTCCAAACCTATTACCGGAAGGTCGGCATTCTTGGCATGCGAAGCGTCAGTATCAACGAACCCTACGACATTGAAGGCATGGCTTGCAATGTTGACCGGCATGCGTAGTCTCGTCAGCAATACGCGCGCCCTCGAACGGTTCCCGACAATCAATGCATTGAACCGCAGTTCTCCACGCCGTATCTTGCGCGTGGTGCGCGTGGTCAATATCACTCTCACCGTGTACACCACTGCGAACAGAATGCCCGCAAGCATCAGCAGCAGCACGTAATTGCTCAGCCTGTCTGGAATGGGATCATTTACGATAGCGATAAAATATATGATGAGGGCACCTGCGAGAGCGGTTGTAAGTGTAGTGACAAGTTCTTCGATACGCGATTTCAGAAACGGACGGTTATAATATCCGCTGAGCCAGTACAGCATAAGCATTCCCAACGGAAACAGTAGCTGCCCGAGCAGGATTGTGGGTGAAAGCAGAAAGTTCTTCAGGCTCCCCCAGCCGGAATTTGCCTCGACAATATCAATAAAACGGAAAATATTGAAAAGAAACCACGCCAGTGCCGTCGACAAGAAATCGCCGACAACATATGTAATTTTTTGTCTGGTCTGGGTCAACATCAATTATTTTCCACTCTGAAATTCGTGATATGTGATAAGTCTTATCCTGCCTGGGGCATATCGCGTAGTCACACGCGCAATCTTACCTGAGAACAGTGACGACCCCGGATCCGCTCAGTTTTATAACGTTCGACGGCGGAGCCGCAACAGTGTCATCACGGCGGTAATAAGCCACGTAATCCACTGCATCAAGCAGTTCTGGGGGGATGTCCGCGAAACATGCCGCAGGCGCACAACCGCTTATATTTACAGATGTGGAGACCACCGGGCGCCCCAGTCTGCGGCACAGTTCTGACGAATATTTTTCATTAGTCAGCCTGAAGCCTGCGCTCCCGTCAGGCGCCAGCATCTCCGGCGCCAATCCAGCGGGGTGGTCGAAAACAATTGTCAACGGCCTGACAGCAACATCAAGAAGCTGCCACGCCACATCGGGGATGTCGGAAACCCAACGTTCAAGCATCGCCTCGGATGCCACAAGCGACAGCATCGCCTTGGAATCGGCACGGCGCTTTATTTCGAACACCTTCTTTACCGCAGCGCTGTTTGTTGCGTCGCATCCGATACCCCACACTGTGTCAGTGGGATAAATAATGACGCCACCGCGGCGCATCACATCGACGGCACGGCGAATGTCTTCTGCAAACGTGATTGTTTCACTGCTCATAACGAACAAAGTTACTCATTCCGCCAGAATTTCACAATAGCTTTCCTTTATCAAAAATTTATTTAACTTTGAACCATGAAGCTGCCTCAGGAATTATATAGGTAACTGTCAACGTCCAACTATACACCACCGATATGAGGGAAAACATGAACATCATCGAAGCCATCACGCTCAGACAATCACGGCGCACATATACGGACAAACCGCTCGGCACAACTAATGAAAATCTGATAACGAGCCTCTGCTACAAACTCTCGGAAAATGAAGCTGACTGCACCGCATTGACAGATGCTCAACCCCCCGAAATCCGATTTATTGCCGACGTACCGGCCGGCGAACGCCCGGGAACATACGGCGTGATAAAAGGCGCGCGTAACTTTCTGGTCATGGCGTCCGGGCCGTCCGTAACCGACAAAATTCTGGCCGGCATGCGGATGGAAAGCCTGGTGCTTGCCTGCACACAGCATGGTCTCGACACATGCTGGCTGGGGGGCACATTCGGGAAAACGGCATTTCAGGAAGCTTTTGATAAAGCCGGTGATCATATGGGAGTGGCCCGGGCAATCGCAAATGACCGGCCCGAAAGTGTTTCAATTGTCATTCCGGTTGGCTATGGGGCTGCCGAGCACAGGTTCACCGAACGCATTATGCGACGCATCTGCCAGGCCGATATACGCAAACCGTTCGCACAACTGTTTGAAGGGATATCCGCACCGGCACCCCAACTTATCGAGCGCCTCATAACAGGTGAAACAGCTGTGTCCGAAGTGTCTTTCGACGATTCCGTGTCGGTTGCACTTGAATGTGTGCGCCGTGCACCCTCGTCCTCCAACTCGCAGCCCTGGAGAGCAAAGGCCAACCGCGATATAAAAGGTCACCTTACCGGCGTCACTTTCTCATGTGTCACATCCAACAGGTTCTCGGCCATCGACATGGGGATAGCCTATTGCCATTTCATAAAGGTCCTGAGGCTCTTCGGCACAAATTTCGATATGATTGCAGAACGCCCATCCGATCTTCCCGGGCTATTCTTCAAGCTGTGGCATTGACCGCTCAGACAGCAAATATCCGAGTGCAAGCAAACAACCCGGAAGTGTCAGCTTCATTTGGTGGATTCGGCAAATTATGCTAATTTTGCGTGTAAAACTGACGTTTCCATCAAAGTATGAAAAATTTAATCAAACGCTCACTCACCGGTCTGCTTTATGTTGCAGCCATAGTGGGTGCCGTTATGGCCGGCTCCTGGTGGATGTGGGGCCTGCTAATGTTTTTTGCCGTTCTCGGCGTGAATGAATTCAACCGCATCACAAACAGCAACTTTGTATCGAACACAACGTCTTTACTCGACATTGCCGGGGCCTGTCTGCTCATAACTGCCGTATCGCCCGGGCTTGACAAATTGAGTCTGGGAGCCACCAATACGCAGATAATCTGCCTGACAGGGTATTTCGCTTATTTCATCGCCCGTTTCATCGCCCAGCTCTATGTTCACGACGGTAACCCCTTGTCGCATCTGGCCCACTCCATCATGGGGCAGGTATATGTGGTCTTCCCTCTCGCCGCTCTCAGCATTCTGTATCTGATGGGTGGCAAGGAAATCACTTTATGCATGTTTATCCTCATTTGGCTGAGCGACACAGGTGCATTCTGCGTCGGTTCTCTCTGCGGGAAGCACAAACTGTTTGAACGCATCTCTCCAAAGAAATCGTGGGAAGGCTTTTTCGGCGGCCTTGTATTCTGCATCGCCGCAGGCGCTGCCTTCCACTACATTTTCAATATCCTCGACCTGTGGACAGCCATGATTTTCGGGGCGGTGGTATGCGTGTTCGGCACATGGGGCGACCTTGTGGAATCGCTCATCAAGCGTTCACTCGGTGTAAAGGATTCAGGCAATATTCTGCCGGGGCACGGCGGCATCCTCGACCGCATCGACTCGCTGCTGCTTGTGGTGCCAGCCACTATGCTGTTCCTGTTCATTGTGCTGTTTTAAGCTACGGGCATCCGTGCAATCACAGCACACTGTCGACATCCCTATTTTATTGAAATTGACCAATTACATCACCCAACTATAAATAATAACTCAAACATAATGCAACGCTACGATCTCCGCGGAGTATCAGCCGCAAAAGAAGATGTGCACAACGCAATAAAGAATGTTGACAAGGGGATATTTCCCCATGCATTCTGCAAAATCATCCCCGACATACTCGGTGGCGATCCCGAATGGTGCAACATAATGCATGCCGACGGCGCCGGCACCAAATCCTCTCTGGCCTACGCATACTGGCGCGAGACAGGCGACCTCTCCGTTTGGAAAGGCATCGCTCAGGATGCGTTGATAATGAACGTTGACGACCTTCTGTGTGTAGGTGCCACCGACCGCATGCTCGTGTCCTCCACAATAGGCCGCAACAAGCGCCTGGTTCCAGGCGAAGTCATAGCTGCAATCATCAACGGGACAGAGGAACTGCTCGAGACCATGCGCGGCTATGGGGTGGAAATCTACGGAACAGGCGGTGAGACGGCCGATGTAGGCGACCTGGTGCGCACAATAATTGTAGACTCCACCGTTACCACGCGTATGCGCCGCGACATGGTGATTGACAACGCCAATATCTCGGCCGGCGACGTGATTGTGGGTCTCGCCTCGTTCGGACAGGCCACATATGAATCCGAATACAACGGCGGTATGGGCAGCAACGGCCTCACCTCGGCACGCCATGATGTTTTCTGCAAGCTGGTGGCCGAGCGCTATCCTGAAACTTTTGATGCCGCAATACCGGATGAGCTGGTTTACAGCGGCACCTGCAAGCTGCTTGATGCCGTTGCAGGAACCCCGCTCAACGCCGGAAAGCTCGTCCTGTCGCCCACCCGCACGTATGCTCCGGTTGTGCGCCGTCTGCTTGAGGAGATGCGTCCCGCCGTACACGGCATGGTGCATTGCACCGGAGGCGCACAGACAAAAATCATGCATTTTGTCAACGGCAAACATGTGGTGAAAGACAACCTCTTCCCCATCCCGCCCCTTTTCGATCTTATACAGAAAGAGAGTGGCACGGACTGGGCGGAAATGTACAAGGTGTTCAACATGGGACACCGGCTGGAAGTGTACACATCGCCCCGGCACGCCCAGGAGGTTATCGACATTGCCCGCGCGTTCAATATCGATGCACGCATCATCGGACATGTAGAAAATGCCGAAGCCAACCACCTCACCATCAAATCGCCTTACGGAGTCTTTGAATACTGAATCCGGCACCGCACAGACGGACCGGGCCGCACATCGTTCTGTTGAAACCTCGCACGTCATATAATGAAGCCATTCTGTGCCTGTTGCTGATTATTGCGGCAACATTCTCGGCATGCAACGGTAAAAAGACTTCAGACAGCTCCGACAGCGAAGACGCAACGCATCCGTTGCCCGACACTCTGCGCGTGGCCACGCTCTACAGTCCCACCTCCTATTTCATCTACCGCGACGAGCCTATGGGTTACGACTATTCCTTGCTGCAGCAGTTTGCTGCAGACAAGGGGATGGTTGTTGACCTTCAGGTTGCCCCATCCTTGCAGAAAGGGATAGAAATGCTCGATTCAGGGGTAGTTGACCTTCTGGCATATGAAATTCCGGTGACGGCCGAATTCAAGCAGAAAGTGCTGGCATGCGGCCCGGAATATCTCACTCATCAGGTTCTCGTGCAGCCGCGGGGCAATCGTGATTCCACTATCACAAGCGAGACTCAGCTGGTAGGCAAGGACATCTATGTTCCCAAGAATTCGAAATACGAATTCCGTCTGCGCAATCTGAACGAAGAGTTGGGTGGTGGCATCAGGATTCACACCATCGAGCGCGATACACTCATCACCGAGGACCTTATCGATATGGTCTCGTCCGGCGAAATTCCGCTCACCGTGGTAGACTCCGACATTGCGAAAATCAACAAGACCTATCATCGCGACCTTGACATTTCATTGCCGCTCAGTTTCGATCAACGCTCGGCGTGGGGAGTGCGGAACGACAACAGCTGGCTCGCCGACTCAATCGATGCATGGTTCGCACAGGAGCAGCCCAAATCAAGAAGCGCGAATCTGCTTAAACGCTACTTTGAGTTAAGCAAGACAGATGGCTCACCATCTGTATATACTCCTGATTTCAAAAACGGTAACATTTCTCCTTTCGACCATATATTCAAGAAGTATGGCAAAGCGGCCGGCATTGACTGGCGTCTGCTCGCGGCACAGGCTTACCACGAAAGCCATTTCAATCCGGAACGCGTATCCTGGGCCGGCGCACGAGGCCTGATGCAGATAATGCCCCGTACCGCACAAGCCTATCATCTGCCTCTCGACATGATTGCCGACCCCGAAGCCAACGTTGAAACATCGACCCGAATCCTGAACGACCTCGACAAATCGTTAAAAAAACGGGTTCCCGACAACAATGAACGGCTCAAATTTGTTATAGCAGCGTATAATGCCGGTCTTGGCCATATTTATGATGCCATAGCTCTGGCCGACAAATACGGACGCAACCCACAGATATGGGAAGGCAATGTGGAACAGTCGCTGCTGCTCAAGGCCAACCCGGAATATTACAGCGACCCGGTGTGCAAAGCCGGATATCTGCGCGGACGCGAAACCGTGGAATACGTCGCAAAAGTGATGGAATTCTATAACAAGGCCAGAAAGCAGGTCGCACGATAGCCGATACGAACCGATTAACGCCAAAATTCATCATCAACTTCACGCTTCAACTTAATTAAAAAATCCATATCGAAATGAAAAAACGCTATCTTTCAGTGGCTGTTGTCACTGCACTGGCAGGTTCGATGCTCTTTTCTTCCTGCATCGGCAATTTTGCCCTGACAAAGAAACTCCTCGGTTGGAACAACCAGATCGGGAATAAGTTTATCAACGAGCTTGTGTTCTTCGCATTCTGGATTATTCCCGTTTATGAAGTAACCGCACTTGCCGATGTGCTTGTCCTCAACTCCATAGAGTTCTGGAGCGGTTCAAATCCCATCGCACAGGGCAAAAGCTACATCGACGGCAAGGACGGCCGCTACCTTGTGGAGTGCGACGGCAAAGGTTACACCATCACTTCCGAAAACGATGGTTCGGTGGTACGTCTTGATTTCGACGAAGCAGAACGCAGCTGGAGCGTGACAGCCAACGAGGGCGAAACCTACAAGCTCATGACATTCATTGACGACAACCACGTAAAGATGCCCACCCCGTCGGGCGAGGACCAGGTGGTTGAACTTTCACAAGACGGTCTGATGGCCTACCGTGCCACTGTGGCCGAGGCCATGTGGGCACGCAATTAAAGTTAAACTCCCGTAAATAAAGGCGAAACCTCATCTGGCGGCCGGAACAAACCTGTTCCGGCCGTTGTTTTATTGGCACAAATATGACAGGAATGAAAGTAAATTTGGCGCAGATTTGTTTGTGCGTTAAGTTAAAATAAAATATCTTTGTAAAAAACTATGGCCTTGTAAAAACTATGGCCTGTCCGCGTATGCCTCACCCGGGCGATGCCGGGATGCCCCTTAGCGACAGACGTAAAAACTTTGCATTTTAAGTCATATTACCGCATAAAATCATTAAACAACATAAAAATCTACAAATCAACCTCTATGGACAATCAGGAATTGCTGAAAAGCGTAAAGGAAAAAGCCACCATATGGCTAAGTGACCAATACGATGAAACCACACGCGCCGAAGTGAAGCAGATGCTTGAGGCAGAAGACCCCACACTGCTCATTGAAAGCTTCTACAAAGACCTTGAATTCGGCACAGGCGGTCTGCGCGGCATCATGGGCGCAGGCACCAACCGTATGAACATCTACACCGTGGGCGCTGCCACCCAGGGCCTTGCGAACTACCTCAAGGAAGCATTCCCCGACATGCCGCAGATTTCCGTGGCAGTGGGGCATGATGTTCGCAACAACTCGCGCAAATTCGCTGAAATTGTGGCCAACATCTTCTCGGCCAACGGAATCAAGGCATATCTTTTCGACAGCTTCCGCCCCACTCCCGAACTTTCATTCGCCATCCGTCATCTCGGATGCCAGAGTGGCGTGAACATCACTGCCTCACACAATCCGAAAGAATACAACGGCTACAAGGCATACTGGGCCGACGGTGCGCAGATCATTGCTCCGCACGATGTCAACATCATCAATCATGTGAACCGCATCAAGAGCGTCGCCGACATTAAATTCAAAGGCAATCCCGATCTGATCGAGATCATCGGCGACAAGATGGACAAGGATTATCTCGATGCAATCAAGGAGCTTTCGCTCAGCCCGGAGATAAACAAAAAATATCACGACCTCAAGATTGTCTACACCCCTATCCACGGCACAGGTGTAAAACTGATTCCGCAGTCGCTCAACAACTATGGGTTCGACAACATCATTCATGTTCCCGAACAGGATGTTCCCTCCGGTGATTTCCCCACAGTCGACTCCCCCAACCCCGAAAATCCCTCGGCAATGGCAATGGCTATCGCCAAAGCCAAGGAAGTGGAAGCCGACCTCGTTGTGGCATCTGACCCCGACGCCGACCGCATCGGCTGCGTAATCCGCGACACCACCGGTGAATATGTACTGGTCAACGGCAACCAGATTGTGATGATTCTGCTCAACTATCTGATGAACCGTAATGCGGAGCTGGGCAAACTCACCGGCAAAGAGTACATTGTTAAAACAATCGTCACAACTGAAACCATCAAGTCCATCGCCGATGCCAACAACATCAAGATGTACGACTGCTACACCGGTTTCAAATGGATTGCATCCGTAATCCGCGACAACGAGGACACAGCCCGTTATCTTGGCGGAGGTGAGGAAAGCTACGGCTTCCTGGCCGAGACTTTCGCACGCGACAAGGATTCCGTATCGGCTATCTCGCTTATGGCCGAGACGCTTGCCTGGGCTCGCGAAAAGGGCATGAGCTTCATGGAGATGCTTCAGGACATATACGTGAAATACGGCTATTCGCATGAAGTAGGTATTTCCGTTGTACGTCCCGGCAAATCAGGCGCGGAGGAGATTATCGCAATGATGAAGGAATTCCGTGCTAATCCTCCCAAAGAGCTCGGCGGCAGCCCTGTTGTGACCGTAAAGGATTACGCCGACCTGAACTGCACTGATGTGGCAACCGGTAAAGTCAGCAAAATGGACTTCCCCACCACCTCCAATGTTCTGCAATACTTTACAGCCGACGGCACGAAGGTTTCAATCCGCCCCTCCGGTACAGAACCTAAAATCAAGTTCTACATGGAAGTGCACGGACACATGGCCTCGAAGGCGGATTATGCCGCTGCGAATGCCGCTGCAGAAGCAAAGATTGAGGTGCTCAAGAAAGAGCTCGGCATCTGAAAATGCCACCGCGCACATTTGCGCACACTAACACCGCAGGCGCCGTGTCACATATAATGACACAGCGCCTGCTGTATTCTCTTATCAATACTCTTGATTCCTGCAACTTTTTGGGGCACGGGAACTTTCCTGCACCAATTCTCAACAGACGCAACGAATGCCGTTATTTCTTGAGAAATTAGTAATTTTGTAGTTTGGAATTATACCTCACAAATCCGCGATTCATAAATGACGCCTGTTTACGAAGATAACCACATAATAATCATAAACAAAGCCCCCGGCGAGATAGTGCAGGGCGACAAAACCGGCGACACGCCCCTGTGCGACATCGTGGCACAGTATCTCAAAGAGAAATATGCCAAGCCCGGCAACGTGTTCTGTGGCGTGGCACACCGACTGGACCGCCCGGTTGGTGGCCTGGTGGTGTTTGCAAAAACATCAAAGGCGCTTACACGCCTTAACGAGATGTTCCGCACAGGCCAGATTCACAAAACGTACTGGGCCATCTCGCGCAACCGTCCGCCACAGGAGTCCGGAGAGCTGGTGCATTACATCACCACGACTGAACGCAACAACAAGAGCTATGCGTCCGTGCGTCCCTCCGCCAATGCCAAGGAAGCGCGCCTGCGCTACAAACTTCTGGCATCGACAGAACGTTATCATCTCATTGAGGTGGAACTGTTGACCGGCCGGAAACATCAGATCAGAGTGCAGCTTTCCGCAATAGGCTGCCCGATAAAAGGCGACCTGAAATACGGCGACAAGCGTTCAAACCCTGACGGATCGATTTCGCTGATTGCCCGTCACGTAGAGTTCGAGCATCCTGTCAGCCACAAACCGATATCGGTAACAGCTCCGGTACCTGACGACAATCTGTGGACAGCACTCAGCGACGCTGCATCCGCCAATTCTCAATCCTAATCAGAAACACAAGACACAACATGCAACCAAAAATAGTTTTTTTCGGCACTCCTGAATTTGCCGTGGCAAGCCTTGATGCCATGGTTCAGAACGGCTGCGACGTTGTGGCCGTTGTCACGATGCCGGACAAACCGGCTGGCCGCGGTCATCACATGTACCAGTCGCCTGTCAAAGAATATGCTGTCAGCCACAACATTCCGGTGCTACAACCTGTAAAGCTCAAGGATCCCGAATTTGTGGATGCGCTCAGCAACCTTAACGCCGACCTTTTTGTAGTCATAGCGTTCCGCATGCTCCCGGAGGTGGTGTGGACGATGCCGCCGCTGGGCACGTTCAATCTTCACGCATCCCTTCTTCCAAAGTATCGTGGAGCTGCCCCTATAAACTGGGCTGTAATCAACGGGGAAACCGAAACCGGCGTCACTACATTTTTCCTGCAGCACGAAATCGATACCGGCAATATCATCTCGCAGGAGAAAATTGCCATCGCTCCTGACGAGAATGTAGGCAGTGTTCACGACCGGCTTATGGAACTGGGCGCACGCCTCACGGTCGAGACCATCAAGCGAATCGCGGCCGGCAACCTTTCTTCAACACCGCAATCGGAACTTATGACGGATTGCGAACCGACTCCCGCACCGAAGATTTTCAAGGAAACCTGCCGCATTGACTGGGGAAAGCCGGCGCGCGACATCTACAATCTGATTCGCGGCCTCTCGCCCTACCCCGCGGCTTGGTGCGAATTCAACGGCACGACCTTGAAAATATTCTCGGCACAACTACTTGACGCGCCTGATGGAGTGTCTACAGATTGCGGCCTGACAGTTGCCGACGGACGCCTGATTGCACGTGCTTCTGACGGCGGCTGCCTTGAGATAACGGAAGTGCAGCCCGCAGGCAAACGCCGCATGAGCGCTGCGGAATATCTTCGCGGAGCACGACTTTCCTGACACATACACATTCTCTACTCCAGCACATTCTTTCTCCCTGACAAACAGACTTCAATATGCTTGCACCATTAGCCGAACGGCTGCGCCCGAAAACACTTGACGATTACATCGGCCAGACCCATCTGGTAGGTGAAAACGGCGTGTTGCGCCGCATGATAACCACAGGGAACGTCAGCTCGTTCATCCTGTGGGGACCTCCCGGTGTGGGCAAAACCACATTGGCACGCATTTTGGCCAACGCCACCAAAGCCCCGTTTTTCACCCTCAGTGCCGTAACATCCGGCGTGAAGGATGTGCGTGAGGTTATTGACCGATGCCGGTCCGAGGCCATGGGGATGTTCTCCACCGGGCGCCCGATTCTTTTCATCGATGAAATCCACCGTTTCAGCAAATCCCAGCAGGACAGCCTGCTCGGCGCGGTTGAAAACGGCACGGTCACTCTGATTGGTGCGACAACTGAGAACCCGTCGTTCGAAGTGATACGCCCTCTGCTGTCGCGCGCGCAGGTCTATGTTCTTAAATCGCTTGAGGAACCCGAACTGCTGACCCTGCTGAACCGCGCAATATCGACCGACGAGATTCTGAAAAGCTCCGACGTACGGGTTGAGCAGACCGATGCACTGTTCCGCTTTTCCGGAGGCGACGCAAGGAAACTACTGAACATCCTCGACCTGCTGCAACAGTCAACTCCGCTTGGCACCCCCATGGTGATAAACGACAGCATAGTCACCTCCACCCTGCAACAAAATCCCCTCGCCTACGACAAACAGGGGGAGATGCACTACGATATCATTTCCGCATTTATCAAAAGCGTTCGAGGCAGCGATCCCGATGCAGCAGTCTACTGGCTTGCCCGCATGATTGAAGGGGGCGAAGATCCTGTGTTCATTGCGCGCCGGCTCGCCATTCTCGCCGGCGAGGACATCGGACTGGCTAACCCGAACGCGCTGCTGCTGGCCAATGCCACATTTGATATTGTGCACAAAGTGGGTATGCCTGAAGCCCGCATCCCTTTGGCTGAATGCACCATCTATCTCGCCACATCACCGAAAAGCAATTCGGCATACATGGCCATCGACGCCGCTTTGGCCGAAGTACGCAAAAGCGGCAACCTCCCGGTGCCGCTGCACATCCGCAACGCTCCCACATCGTTGATGAAAAACCTGGGCTATGGTGCCGACTACAAATACGCCCACGATTATCCCGGAAATTTTGTCCGTCAGCAGTTCCTGCCTGATGCACTCGAAGGTCACCGGTTTTGGAACCACTGTGACAATCCTGCCGAAAACCGCTCGGCCGAGCTTCAGCGCGCACGCTGGGGCAAATGACTTTCCCACAACCTAAACTGTGAATACTGCAAATGCCACAACAGATAGAGCTGCTTGCTCCGGCACGTAACGCCGACATCGCCATTTCGGCCATAGACCACGGTGCCGACGCCATTTATATCGGTGCTTCGGCTCACGGGGCACGCAAAATGGCTTCCAACCCGCTTGAAGAGATAGCGCGTGTAGTAAATTACGCCCATATCTTCAATGTAAAGGTATATGTCACCGTCAACACAATAGTATATGATGACGAACTCAAGGATGTGGAACGTCTTGTCTGGAACCTGTACCGCATCGGCGTGGATGCCCTGATTGTGCAGGACATGGCTCTGCTGCGCATGCATCTGCCCCCCATCGCTCTACATGCGTCCACGCAATGTGACATCCGCACACCTGAAAAAGCCCGGTTCCTGCAGCACGCCGGATTCTCACAGCTCGTGCTGCCGCGCGAGCTGAATCTGCAGGAAATCCAGGCAATGCGCCAGGCTGTGACAGTGCCTCTGGAAGTGTTTGTTCACGGTGCATTATGCGTTAGTTACAGCGGCGACTGCCAGGCCAGCTTCCTCTCAACCGGCCGCAGTGCCAACCGTGGCGAATGCGCCCAGATCTGCCGTTACGCATTCAATCTGGAAGATGACAAAGGAAATGTGCTGGTGCGCAACAAACATCTGCTGTCGCTTAAAGACATGAACCGCATCGACATGCTTGCCGACCTACTGACGGCCGGAGCATGTTCATTCAAGATAGAGGGCCGGCTCAAAGATGAGGCTTATGTGAAGAATGTAGTGGCAGCCTACAGCGACGCTCTTGACCGTATAATCGATGCGAATCCAGGCAAATGGGTGCGTGCCTCAAGAGGCAAATCCACCCGTACGTTCCGCCCCGACCTGTACAAAAGCTTCAACCGCAACTACACCGGATATCTGTTCAGACGCCCGAAATCGGATGAAAAAATTGCGACATTCAACTCGCCCAAATGGACAGGTGAAAAAGTGGCCACGGTCATTTCACTCCCTACGTCACGGAAAGTCAAGGTTAGAGCCATGACCGAGCTGCATAATGGCGACGGTCTCGGATACTTCAACAAATCAGGTGAATTCGTGGGATTCAGGCTCAACAGAATAGATGGAAATCTATTGAACACAGCCACCGATATTGACGTCACTCCCGGCACTGAGCTATACCGTAATAACGACAAAGCCTGGAATGACACTCTGGAAACCAAAGGGACGGCAACCCGCAACATCGAAGTATCCATTCACCTCCGCACCGCAACCTCTCAACTTATTCTTGACATAACGGACGCTTATGGAACTGGAATCTCTGTTTCAATGCCGATTGAACACACCGAAGCCAAAACCGACCAGCATGCCAACCGCGCCAGAATACTGACCAAACTCGGCGACACCCCCTATGTTGCCACGAACATTACAGACGAGACAGGCAAGCTGTTCATTCCAGCCTCGGTCCTTACGAACCTTCGCCGCCAAGCCACAGATGCACTGACCGACACTTACCGCGCAACACACGCTTTTCACAGACGTCCGCTTACAAAACAGGTGTCGCCAAAACTTCCGGCATCCTATGAACTCAGCCGTCATGACAACATCGCCAACCGGCTGGCAGCAGACTTTTATGCAGAAGCATCCACCACTCCACACGCTTCACCACTGCCACGCGCAGTGGAGACAGACAACACGGTCGGAGCCAAAGAGATGCGCGTGATGCAGACCCGCTATTGCCTGCGCAATGAAATGGGAGCATGCCTAAGAAAAGAGAATGCAACCAAACTTCCTGCAAAACTGTTCCTGACCTCCGGGCAACTGCGGTTCCGGCTGGATTTCGACTGCCGCAACTGCCTTATGAACATAATAAAAGTGCAGTAGCATAGCCACTGCACTTTGTGTTTTGATTTATTATTCGGGGTTGTCTCGATGAAGCATCCGGGTGGTACATCAGAATGTAACCACAAGTTCAGCCACAACTTTGTTGCTCTCCCCTTGCGGAGCCGGTGTTCCGCTGCCATAAAAATAATGTTCGTAGTTCAGGCGAATCAGCGCCTTCAGCGGCTTCTTCACGTAAGCTAACTGAGAGCCCACCGTGACGCGGTGCCGGCGAGGGTCGTCGGTAGGCAGCAATCCGTCGCTATCCGGCTTTCCTGTTGAATGGGCAAGCATGCCGTCATAACGGGCCTGAAAGGACAGCTGATTGAAAACACTCTTACGAAGCGGCAACGCATAAGAACCGAACACATTCCAGCCATCCACGGCATCGTGTGCGTGGTTGGTATAATGCTTGTTCACATATTCCCCTTCAACAATCATGCGGTCCCATTGCCATGTGGCCGATCCGGATACAACATTCATTCTCACGCCATACGGTTCAACCGATGCAAAACTCGATGCAAATATGACGTTGTCGAGTTTATAGGAAGCCTTCACGGCATAGTCCATGGCATCCTGCCATGGTTCATGGTCGGTCATAGGAGTGGCATTGAACATGCCGGCTTCCACCGTCAACGGGACCTTTGTGCCGTAATAACCCACTTTCGCACCCACCTGACGGATGTTAAGCAGATATTTTCCGACAAACGAACGGTTGGCAAAATAATAGGAGCCTGGGCCTCGGAAACAGTCGGTTCCGAAGGGGATGCGGAACTGACCGGCCTGCACACGCCAGTGTCTGTCGATGGTCCACCGTACCCATGCATCAAGAATCTTCATCTTTCCACGGTCACAGGCATCGATGCGGACATAATAGCCAACATTACTGAGCACATTGCCTTCAACAAGCAAACGCGCGTTGCGCACCTGGAAACGCTGATGGAAATCCTCGCCGTCATGTGCGAATTCCCCCTCCCAGCGTGTCCTTATAACGCCATGAATCTTGGGAACATAGTCTGTTTTATTCTTCGCTGCTCCGTCGGCGACGGAAACCGACGCAACAGCAAACTCACTGCCTTTATCACCCTTCTCCAGCCCGGTCAACTCCGAAGCTTCAATTGCAAAGGCAGAGAAAGCCACCAGGCCACACAATGCAATAATACGTAATGGATTCATGCCGCAAAGTTAGTGAAATTTAACAAATCGGAGAAATCTTAAATAAGATAAAACCTTCATTACGGATAGGTGGAAAGTCTATATAATACGAATAAAAATGGTAAATTAGTGACTAAATTTATTTATCATATTCAACGTATGTACTTATTAGGATATGACATAGGCACATCGAGTGTTAAGGCCTGTCTGGTCAATGCAGAAACCGGAGCGATCGCCGCATCCGATTTTTTTCCGAAACAGGAAGCACCAATCAAATCGTTAAAACCTGGATGGGCCGAGCAGGATCCGAAGTCGTGGTGGAAATTCCTGAAGGAAGCCACAGCATCCGTGATGCACAAAGCCGCAGCCAAGCCTGAAGAAGTCAAGGCCATAGGCATCTCGTATCAGATGCATGGTGTGGTGATTGTGGATAAGGATGGCAATCTGCTCCGCGACTCCATTATTTGGTGCGACAGTCGCGGTGTGCCCTACGGCGACAAGGCCGTGACTGACCTCGATGCCGACAAAATCATGCCTGTACTGCTGAACAAACCCGGAAATTTCACCGCCACCAAACTTGCATGGATAAAGGAAAACGAGCCTGAAACATTCGCCAGGATCTGGAAGGTGATGCTTCCGGGCGATTATATAGCATGGCTGATGACCGGTGAATGTGTCACCAACCCGGAAGGACTGTCGGAATACATGTTATGGGATTTCGTCAACAACCGTCCTGCCGAGATCATGATGAATTATTTCGGCTATAAGAATGAAATGCTGCCCACACTCGCTCCCACATTCGGCTATCAGGGCGGTCTTACCGCATCGGCTGCGGTCGAACTCGGACTGAAAGCCGGAACACCGGTAACATACCGTGCCGGTGACCAGCCAAACAATGCCCTATCGCTCAATGTGTTCGAGCCGGGAGAGATTGCATCGACAGCCGGAACATCCGGAGTTGTCTACGGCATAAACGACACCGTTGAATATGACCCTCTCAGCCGTGTGAACAATTTCGCCCACGTGAACCATACGGCCGAGAAGCCCCGCATCGGCGTGATGACCTGCATAAACGGCACCGGCATACTCAATTCGTGGATGAAACGGAATGTGGCCCCCACGGGATGTTCCTACGACGAGATGAACACGCTGGCATCGCAAGCTCCCGTAGGTAGCGAAGGCGTGACCATATTGCCCTTCGGCAACGGTTCGGAACGCGTGCTCGAGAACCGCAACATAGGATGCTCAATGCACGGCATAAATTTCAACATACACAACAGGAGCCATCTGCTGCGTGCCGCACAGGAGGGGATTGTATTCTCATTCATGTACGGAATTGAAATCATGCAGCAGATAGGACTTTCCGTCAACACCATCCATGCCGGAAACGCCAATATGTTCCTCTCCCCCATTTTCCGCGACACGCTTGCAAGCGTCAGCGGAGCCACCATCCGCCTGTTCGACACTGACGGAGCCGCCGGGGCTGCCCGTGGCGCCGGTATCGGAGCAGGCATATATGCTTCACCAGCCGAAGCATTCGCCTCTCTGAAAATGATAGATGAAATACATCCGTCAGCCAACCGTACGCCATATCTTGAGGCTTACACACGCTGGAAAGAGTGCCTTGCCCGGGAACTGGCCAATCCGCAACAGTAATGATGTGTCATTAAGTTACAAGCACCAAATAATACAACAACTTAAATATATAAATAATGTCACAGAAAGAATATTTCCCTACGATAGGGAAAATCAAATTTGAAGGAACAGAATCACACAATCCCTTCGCATTCCGCTATTATGATGCAGACCGCGTTGTGTTTGGCAAGCCCATGAAGGAGTGGCTGCGCTTCGCCATGGCCTGGTGGCACACCCTGTGTGCCGAAGGTGGCGACCAGTTCGGAACAGGCACAAAGAAGTTCCCCTGGAACGATGCCCCCGACGCCATGACAGCGGCCAGACAGCGCGTGGATGCGGGATTTGAAATCATGCAGAAGCTCGGTGTGGAATTCTTCTGCTTCCATGACACCGACCTCATCGGCGACCTTGACAACATCGAGGACTACGAAAACCGCATGAAGGAGATTGTGGCCTATCTCAAGGAAAAGATGGCTGCTACAGGCATCCGCAACCTCTGGGGCACAGCCAACGTGTTCGGCAACGGCCGATACATGAACGGAGCCGCCACCAACCCTGACTTCGACGTGGTGGCACGTGCGGCTGTTCAGATCAAGAACGCCATCGACGCCACCATTGCGCTGGGCGGACAGAACTATGTGTTCTGGGGCGGACGCGAAGGCTACATGAGCCTGCTCAACACCGACCAGAAACGCGAGAAGGAGCATCTGGCCACCATGCTGCGTATGGCACGCGATTATGCCCGCGCCAAAGGTTTCACCGGCACTTTCCTGATCGAACCCAAACCGATGGAACCCTCCAAGCATCAGTATGACGTGGACACCGAGACCGTGATCGGGTTCCTCAAGGCCCATGGCCTCGACAAGGATTTCAAGGTGAACATCGAGGTGAACCACGCCACACTGGCAGGCCACACATTCGAACATGAACTGGCCGTGGCCGTGGACAACGGAATGCTCGGCAGCATCGATGCAAACCGCGGCGACTACCAGAACGGCTGGGACACCGACCAGTTCCCCATCGACAACTACGAGCTGACACAGGCCATGATGCAGATTATCCGCAACGGTGGCCTCGGCAACGGAGGCACCAACTTCGATGCCAAGACCCGCCGCAACTCCACCGACCTTGAGGACATCTTCATTGCACACATCGCGGGTATGGACGCCATGGCACGCGCCCTGCTCAGCGCTGCAGACGTGCTTGAGAAATCGCCTTACAAAAAGATGCTGGCCGAGCGATATGCATCGTTCGACTCAGGCAAAGGCAAGGAGTTCGAAGAGGGCAAACTCACTCTCGAGGAAGTTGTGGATTACGCCAAGACCCAGCCGGAACCGGCCGTTACTTCCGGCAAGCAGGAGCTCTATGAGGCTATCGTGAACATGTACGCATAACCACAATAATCCCTATTAACCACAGACGGTGTGCCGGATTGATTACCTCGGCACACCGTCTTATAATTTCAGATATCAGAGGATAGAACGTTGGCCAGCTCATTTCACGGCAACGGAAAGTATCAGGATTTCCAGCACCCCGGCCAACATAATGCCCAATCCGATGAATTTCTGAACTGACAGTTTATGCCGATATTCTGCAGTCTGAATGCCATTACGAAGCCTGCTCTTGTACTCCTTGTACAAAAGCGCTGAAGATACGGCCCTGTAGATGGCACCAATCATAAATAATCCGATACCGACATAAACATAATCCATAGTCACTCTATTGATTCATCCAACTATAACACCATAACAAATTGCATGTTTAAAAAGATGTTATTTGCATGAAATTTGTTAATTTTGCAGAACATTAAAACACAATCCAAAGTGCCGCTCCACGAGCGACGTAAAAAGAAATAAAAAATCATGCAACTCTTTGAACGACTTAAACTTCGCGCCAAAGCCAACATCCGACGCATCGTACTTCCCGAAGGGAGCGAAACACGCAACATAAAAGCTGCTGACCGCATTCTGGCCGACGGTCTGGCAGAACTCATTCTGCTCGGCAATCCGGAAGAAATCCGCACCAAGGCGTGGGAACTCAACCTCGATCATATTTCAAAGGCAACCATAATCGACCCCAAAGACGAAGCCTCCATCGACAAATATGCGCCTCTGTTTTATGAGCTGCGCAAAAAGAAAGGCATCACAATGGAAGATGCACGCAAATATACCGCAGACGAGCTATATTTCGGATGCCTGATGGTGAAAGCCGGCGACGCCGACGGAATGGTGTCAGGAGCAATTCACACCACTGGCGACGTGCTCCGCGCTGCCTTCCAGGTAATCAAGACCGAGCCTGGTATCGACACCGTTTCAGGAGCATTCATCATGCTTCTGCCCGATAATTCGCCTTACGGCACAAACGGGTTGATGGTTTTCGCAGACTGTGCCGTAGTCCCCGATCCTGATGCCCGTCAGCTCGCACAGATTGCCGTATGCGCTGCACGCACCGCCAAAGATGTTGCCGGCATAGAGCCCCATGTAGCCATCCTCTCATTCTCGACTAAAGGGAGTGCCAAGCACGAGCGTGTCGACAAAGTCATTGAAGCCACACGCATAGCCCACGAAATGGCACCCGAACTTGACCTCGATGGTGAATTGCAGACGGATGCCGCCATTGTGCCGCTTGTAGCCAAGCTCAAGGCTCCGCAATCGCCTATCGGAGGCAAAGCCAATGTACTGGTATTCCCGTCGCTCGAAGTTGGCAACATCGCCTACAAACTGGTGCAGCGTCTTGCCGATGTAGAAGCCGTCGGCCCGCTGCTGCAGGGTCTTGCTGCTCCTGTGAGCGACCTTTCGCGCGGGTGCTCCGATGCCGACATCTACAAGACTATCATCATGACCGCAAACCAGGCCATACATGAGGCTTGAATATAAGTTCACTCGCATATTAACCCCAAACCTACTGAATCATATAAATCATGAAAATTCTCGTACTTAACTGCGGCAGCAGTTCTGTTAAATACAAACTTATTGATACCGCCACCGACAACGTCATGGCAGAAGGTGGCGTGGAAAAAATCGGTCTGCCCGACGGATTCCTGAAATACAAACTCGCAGACGGCTCAAAAGCCATCAAGGAACTTGGCCTGGTTGACCACAAAGGCGCAGTGAAAGCTGTTCTCGACATCCTGACAGATCCCGAACTGGGATGCATCTCCAGCTACGACGAAATCGACGCCGTAGGCCACCGTGTGGTGCACGGCGCCGAGAAATTCAGCAAGAGCGTACTTATCACCGACGAGGTGCTCCAGCAGGTAAAGGAATGCTACGACCTCGCTCCGCTCCATAACCCTGCCAACGTGACAGGTATAGAGGCCGTGGAGGAGATTCTGCCCGGCATCCCTCAGGTAGGCGTGTTCGACACCGCATTCCACCAGACCATGCCGGCAAAATCCTATATGTACGCGCTCCCCTACCGTTTCTACAAGGAGGATGGCGTGCGCCGCTACGGATTCCACGGCACAAGCCACCGCTACGTATCGGCACGAGTTTGCGAAATTCTCGGGGTTGATATCGAGAAACAGCGCATCATCACATGCCATATCGGCAACGGCGGTTCAATCACAGCCGTATTCCACGGCAAGAGCATTGACACGTCGATGGGTCTGACCCCCACAGAGGGCCTCATGATGGGCACACGCGTTGGCGATGTGGATCCCGGTGCCCTCACATTCCTTATGAAAAAACACAACCTCTCCGTCGACCAGCTGCAGACCATCATCAACAAGGAGAGCGGTGTGCTCGGTGTATCTGAAATATCGAGCGACATGCGCGAAATCGAAGCAGCTGTCAACGCCGGCGACGAACGTGCCAAACTCGCCCTCGACATGTACGAGCAGCGCATCATCAAATATATCGGTGCCTACGCTGCCGAAATGGGCGGTGTCGACATCATCGTGTTCACAGGCGGCGTGGGCGAAAACCAGACCGGTCTGCGTGCCAATGTATGCGCTCCTCTCGGCTTCATGGGTGTAACCCTTGACAAAGACGTCAATGCAACAACCCGCGGCACCGAAACAGTGATTTCCACTCCTGAATCGAAAGTCACCGTTGTGGTTGTTCCCACCGACGAAGAACTTATGATAGCCCGCGACACCGAAAAGATTGTCAACGGCAAATAAACCCTGAATTACCCACCGGACAGCACCACGCAACCTCATGCTTGACTTCATTACCTGGACAGCCAACCCGATTCTGATTTCCTCGCCCGTGACCATCAGATGGTACGGCATAATGTTCGTGATCGGATTTTTCTTAGGCTACAAAATTGTGGAACGCATATTCCGTCATGAAGGCGCCCCTGAAAAATGGCTCGGCATACTTCTGATCTACGTAGTTGTCGCCACCATTGTAGGGTCCCGTCTGGGTCATGTGTTCTTTTATGCATGGGACTATTACTCCCGGCATCCCATCGAGATTCTCTACACATGGGAGGGTGGACTTGCGTCGCACGGCGGCACAATCGGCCTGATGATTGCTGTGGTGCTGTTCTCTATATTTGTGACAAAGAAAAGCCCGCTGTGGACGTTCGACCGGCTCGTTATACCGATCGCACTGGTGGGCGCACTCATCCGCATCGGCAATCTGATGAATCACGAAATCTACGGACATCCCACCGACCTCCCGTGGGGATTCCGCTTTGTGGTGAACCTGCATCAATGGATGGCAGGTGCACAGCCCATCTATTCCCTACCCTCACACCCCACTCAGCTCTACGAGGCGTCATGTTATCTCGCCTTGTTTGCGCTGCTGATGTGGATGTATTGGAAGAAGAACGCAGAGGAGCGTCCCGGACTGATATTCGGGGTATTCTTCATCGTTCTGTTCACAAGCCGTTTCATTATCGAATTCGTAAAGAATCCGCAGGAAGATTTTGAAATCGGCATGACTCTCAACATGGGCCAGCTGCTGTCCATCCCGTTCATTCTGATGGGCATCGGACTGGTGATGTACGCCATGATGCACAAACGCCAGCATCTGACATTTCCAAATAAATTTGCCGAGCAGATTGAAGCCGAACGTCACGGCTCCCACAGTAATAAGCCCGGCAAATAAACGCCGGGACGGCCTCCGTCCTCCGGCACACCGGCACTTCATTGCAACCAATCATGAGCACTCGCCATCATACTGCCGCCCCAATAACAGATAAGGGGTCTATATTACAGAACATAGGAGCTTTTTTTAAAAAGCCGTTTTTTCAGAACTACAGAACCATTGCGGTGCTGTGGGTCATCCTTGCGGTCGTAGCCGCCATAACAAAAGGAGGATTATCAGGCGACAAGCTGAACAACTTCCAGATTTTCCGGTACGTTTATTATCATCTTGTCGACTTCAAATCGCTTTACGCCCTCTACCCTGCCGAATACGGCGACTGCAACCACTACGGCCCGGTGTTCAGCATCATCATTGCGCCATTCGCACTGATGCCTCAGTTTCTCGGCCTGATAAGCTGGCTGCTGTTTCTCGGCGCAATGCTTTATGTGGCAATCCTAAAGCTGCCCCTACCCATCAACCATTCCGGTAAAATCCTGATTTTCTGGTTCGTCTCAAACGAGGTACTCAGCTCCATGCAGATGGCCCAGTTCAACATTGCCGTGGCGGCATTGCTGATCGGGGCATACATAGCCATCAGAAAGGGACGCACCGGCTGGGCTGCATTCTTCATCTGGATAAGCGCCCTGACGAAAATCTACGGAATTCTCGGACTGGTGGTCTTCTTTTTCACCGACAAGAAACTCCGCTTTATCGGATGGAACATAGCATGGGCTGCCATCCTCTTCGCACTCCCCATGATTATAAGCAGCCCTGAATATGTTCTTTCACAATATGCCGAATGGGCAACATCCCTCTCCGACAAAAACGCCATGAACGTGGCGGTAGGGTTCAATACACAAAGCAATTACTACCAGAACATATCGGTGCTCGGCATGATTCATCGCATCACGCAGCTCGCATTCTCCGACATGTATATACTCCTCCCCGCCGCCCTGCTGTATCTGCTGCCGTTGGCCAGAACATCGCAATACCGTTTTCATGGCTACCAGTATGGCATGATAGCCTCATCCCTGATGTGCATCATCCTGTTCAGCACCGGCAGCGAATCGAGCGGCTACATCATCGCAATGCTCGGAGTCGCCATATGGTATGTCACCGCACCCGGTGAACGCACAACCACCGACACTGCGCTTCTTATCTTCGCGCTCATCCTCGGCAGCTTCGGCACAAGCGACCTTATGCCGTCGGTAATCAAACGCGGCTTCATCCGCCCCTACTCCTTGAAAGCCCTGCCTGTCCTGCTGGTATGGCTAAAACTGATATGGGAACTTTGCACCGTAAATTACGGCGCCCGACAGGCCGTGAATATCAGTTCCGCAAACTCCGCGAACAAATAAGCGCAAAGCACTGTTAAATTTACACGTCTGCGGTTGCAGAACGCAGAAAAGTTCGTAACTTTGCAGAAATCCGATTGAGGCCAGGAGAGGCACAACTGGACCACATGCACGCAACCCGCGTGAAAATCAAAATGGGGATGACCGGTTTTGACAGCGCGTAGAGGTGGTGAGCAAGCATGCAGAGCAATAATGCCTACGCTCTATAATCTGGGACATTGCAATTTTAAATGGCGAAAACAACTACGCTCTTGCTGCCTGATCGAAGTACAGTAGATCACGCTTAATCTCCGCAACAGTTGCAGAGACAAGACATCGCCCAATCGCCCACTTCCCGAGGCGGATTGACAAGGCGGTGCAGATAAATCGGGGATAGGAGGCCGAAAGCCGCGCGAAGCCTCCGAAATCACAGCGGATAAGGGTCGGCATTGGCTGTTTCAGGCCTGTGTCACCACGAAAACCAATCTGAAACTAAGCATGTAGAAAACTCATTAGTTCCGCGTTTGGACGAGGGTTCAAGTCCCTCCATCTCCACCCCTATTAGTTCTAACCTCAACATATTAAAGGTTAGAACTTTTTTAATTGACTGATTTTAAGGCGGTTTAATGCCGTTTCACGGTTTGATTTTTTCAACTGGGATACTCTTAAAACAGATGAGGACAGACAAAAGAACAAAATTTGTTCGCAAAATTTGTTCGCTTGCACACTTGCCCTAATAACGATTATTCATTGCCAATAGAGAAAAAAACAAATGGCAAAAGAACTTCGTTACACTCTGACACCCTCCGCGCCCAGTAGACCTAAAGGCGTTTTATGTGTGGTCGTAGGCTATAAAGGCACACCACAAGGTCGCAAATCTAATCCAATTGACGGCCTGACCTCTCCCGATTTCCGATATTGGGATAAAAAGGCACAGTGTTTCACCAGTGGCACAGACACCGCAAAGGCGAATAATCCTATATTAGACGCTATCCGCTTGCGTTGTGATGAGTTGTTGAACAACTCCGTGATTACTAACCCCAGTGAGTTTATTGACGCTCTGAAAAGTGGCGTTACTCCCTCTGATGTTGTCACACTGGGTGATTACCTCCGCTCTCTGATTGATGAGATGAGGAACGGTACAAACAACAAACGCCCCTCTAAAAATTACCAGTGCTATATCAATCTACTTCACAAACTGGAGAGAGAGAAAAAGGCACAGTACAAGGGTAAAGTGTCAGACCTTATCAACGTGCCTATTGCTGAAATAGATAATAAATGCTTTATCCAGTTCAGCAACTTTATTCTCTCACTCTCTGATGATGAGGGACGCACAAACTACTTAAACATAATGAAATTGTTTAAGCAAGTGCACACTAAAGCGTATGACCGTGAATTAACCGACACCGTTCTACGTTTCAAATACACTGATTGTGCCCCGCTGCTCCCCGATGAGTATGCAGAAAAAGCGCCCTCACTCACTCCCGAACAATACGCCCAGTTTGTAGCACTGGATGTTAGGACACTCCGCAAAAGTGGTTCACTCAGTTATGAACTTATGGAGATGTATAAAGATTTTTGTGTGTTCCTCTATGAAACGAAAATGCGCCCAGTTGATGTTACACGCGCTCATACTGACAATATCGTGTCGGTAGACGGCAGACAGTTCTACAAATACACTCCCGAAAAGAAAAAGAACAGCAAGGAAACCAACAAGGCTAAAACAACTTACACGCCCCTCTCTGATGTGGCGTTGTCAATCATAGACAAGTACAACGGCAAATCCTCACAAGGTTATATATTTCCGTTCTCTCTGAATGAATATAACTGGGATATGGTGGACGCTAAGAGTTGGAACAAGTGGAACAACCGCAAAGCGCGTTTGCAAGAGATGATTAACAAGTGGCTACGCGAAAAGGTGGCAAAGGCTCTCAACTGGGATATTGTGCCACACCTCTACACGTTCCGACACTCAACTCTTACACACGCTTGTATGTCTGAGGGTGCAAACTGGGGAATTATCGCCCTTAATGGTGGCACGTCAATAGATATGTTACAACGCCACTATGTTTCAAACACTGTGGCCGTTACCTCAACCGCAATATAACATTTGTTTTTTCTCTGTGTCGGTGGCTGATACTCTCCACCAGTCACCGACACTTTATAAATTCTCTGATTATGAATGATTTTCAAGTAATTGAACGTTCCGTAACTTTGGGGTATGTACTGGGGTATTGCTCCAGTTCTGGCACGTATGTAATTTTCGCGGACTGGGTTAGTGATGTGGTCGCAAAGGTCATTAATTCTGTGCTTGACCTCCACCCAAAATCATGTATAACGATTGTGACCGATGAGGACAAAGCCAAACAGATGAGCCACACGCCACAATGGTTAAACGCTCTTTCTGAACTGGGCGTAAATTGATAATATTAATCCGATTTTTGCTCCAGTCGTGTCGGGTTAGTATAAAGATAGACAATTGAAACAGTAACCCAATATGTGAATATGTAGGGTTTGGCAAATGCTATGAACGTGAGCGCGTATAAGGCCGTTCTGAGGCTTATACGCGCTCTTTTGTTGTCGGGTGGGTGAATTTCCCGATGTGAGGTTATAAAGGCTCTGAGGGCGTTTATTTATGCTTGTTCGCCTTTACAATCGCTTTGCCTAATATGTATTTTAGAACTGTGTCGGCTGTGACCTCTCTACGTTGTTTGTTGCGTCCACTGATGAGGACACAGTTACGCGACTTTGCTTGCTTGATTAATGATTTATAGACAGTGGGGTTATACTGATAGGTGGCACACTGTCCGTCAATGTTGCTTATCCTTTTGAGCAAATTAATCTCGCATAATCGCTGTATGCCGCCTGACACTGATTGATGAGAACACCCAAGCACAGACACAATGTAACTGTACTGTAGCGTTATTATTGGCTCTCCGTTTCGGTCTGTGGTTCGCTGTTGCGCCCCCTTTAGTTGCTCGCTTAGATACTGGATAAGTTCTAAGAGTTTCAGTTGAAAATCTGTGAGGATGTAACTAAGTAAAAAATTGGTTGCCATTGCATAAAAAGTTACCGCCCTATCTTCTACAGACTGGGCGGTAACTTGATAACTTTTGTAATGCTTTGGCGATACAAAGTTAATAAATTTCCGTCAGTCATACAAGGTTTTAGGCGTTTAATGCTATGATTTTCGTTACTACTGTTAGTGTAGTAACGTTTGGGCGTTTTTTGGGGATTTTCGGGCGTTCCGTTATAGGGGTATGTTACTACTGTTAGTGTAGGCTATATAATGTAATGTTGTTAAAGACAACATTACAAATAATACCTCTGTTTTTTCGCCCATGCCAAAAGTATGCCAATTGCATCTGTTGTGTTGTCGGATTGAATTTGCGCCCCCAGTAGTTTATTTACATACGACTTTATTTTGTCCTTACTGGCGTATGCGTCCCCGATGAGTGTACGTTTCCACTCCGTAGGCTGATACCCTTTTGTGATGAGTTCTAAGCCATTCAACTGGGTAAAAAGTCTGATTACACCGTGATAGTTTGCAAGGCGTTCAAATGTCCGCACGTTGTTATTTAGAAATATGCCCTCTGCTACAATCCGTGTAATTTGATACTGATTGGTGATGTTGGTTAGGAAGTCCCACAAATCAACCTCCCCATTTGTCAACCGTATTTCTCCGTAGTCTTTTAGTTTGCTCTCAATAGCGACACTCCACCCCATAAGGGTAGCGCAGTCTAAGGCTAATGTATTGCCGTACCTTTCCATTACTGAGCGGTATTGATGAGGTTTGCAAAAGCGTAACGGTTCAGACGATATGTTACGCCAAATATCCGCGCTTGCATTTCTCTTTTGACGTATCCGAGTTGCTCTAAGGCTCTCCAGTACCCCATCAAGGTAGGATGAGAGATTTTTACGCCTTTCACTCTTAGTTCATCTGTGAGTTCCATAACTGGGGTGGAGATTGTGTAACCGTAGCCGTATTTGGTCAATAGGTCTATACCAAATTTAACGGCTCTCTTTTCTCTCACTGTCTGTGGTGCTTTTATCATATTTCGCTATGAACACCGATTTTTTTAAGGGTTGGTTATGCTCCCTTACTGTCGGTATTCATAGACGAATAGAAAAATGTTGAATAGAATGTTTAATTTTTCGTGTTCAATCTATTTCGTTACTCTCTGAGTGTCTTTGCTTAATCATTCTTTTAATACGTTCCATAAGTTCAAAAGTGAATAAAAAACGGTCAAGTCAATAATATTGAGATACGGTTGCACTTGCTTTTTATGACTGGAAATAATACGATGTGATTTTGCATTGCTCCTTACTCTTTGTAGGTCTGTATGAATGTGTAATATTTCTGTTAGTCAGAATGTTGCTTGTTTTTGATTGTTGAGATACTGAAAGTTAGTCTATTTTTTTTACTGCATGATGTGACGTATTGTTGCTCCCCTTTTCATGTCCTCTAATGTGGTCTGAAAAATGAGATTGAAAAAATAAGGTCGGACTATATACACGGACACCGCACCACAAGGCAAACCCTCCCAGTTCTTTTTTATTCTCTTTGGCGGTCTGTGGCTCTATTTGTGTGTTTTCTCTTTAGATAGTCTATTGCTGATGATGTCCGCTCAAAAGACAACCTTTAAGGCTCTCCACTATAAAAGTACCAAAATAGCGGTAATTGTTCGGGGATTTTGTTTGATTGACTGAGGGTTGCAAAATCTGTTAAGGCGAATTTAAAAAATATTTCGCCTAACTGTCTAAAAATTTTGTTCTCTATTATTGCCAAACTTTTAATTTATTTCGTTAACTTTGCCGATGAATTAACAAGGTAATGAGATACCGTTATTCAGTGCTTTTGTTCGCAAAATTTGTTCGTCCTCAAAAGCCAACTAACTGAAATAAAAGGGATTAGCACTATAAAAGTGGATACCCTCCATCTCCACTATGTACTTCCGAACTAAATCGGAAAATTCGAGACAAACCTCGGACTATCAGATAGTTCCGAGGTTTTTTCGTGTCTAATCCTATCGGATTGAGGACCGATATAAGACCTAAAAAAGACCTTCTCGGACGGCTATCTGTCACAAAATCGTTTCAAGTTTTTCTGTGACGAAAATTGTGACAAAAATGTGACCGATACTTATGTAATCAAATGGTGTTCAACAAGTTCCTAAGCCCCAACTCAGACTTAACTCGGAAAATCGGCGACATTTTAACCACTCGGTTTTGAGGTGTTAAAGTGCTTGTCAGACACAATGTCTGATTTGCCTCTTTAATCCTGTGTTTTTTGCGCGTATTAAGCCTTGTCCGCTATTAGTCGCGCATGTTAAAAATCGCCTAAGTCGCTGATATGGCTCCAGTTTGACTTGGATGCGTCCAATCGGAAATGAAGTCAAACTCGTTATCATTGCATCCAGCCGCAACAAGCGGCCAATGATGACACTAAATCCAAAGCGAAAATGAAAAAGAACACCTTTAAGATTCTTTTCCATATCCGTGGCAACTACAAGAATAAGGAAGGGAAATGCCCAATCACGATTCGTATAGCTGTTAACGGAGAATACGAAAGAATCAACTCCACAGTAGCTGTGGAGCCGGAACTTTGGGATGTCAAGGCAATGAAGGCCATTGGTCGTTCAGCAAAAATTCTCGAAATCAACAAACGACTTGAAGACATGAGAGTCGTTCTTAAAGAACACTACTACGACATCCTCAACCGTCACGGCTACGTTACAGCCGAAATGGTAAAGAACGCATTTACTGGCGTTACCGCAAAGGAAGAATCTCTGGTGCCGCTCTACAAGCAGCATCTTGAAGACACCAAAAAGCTCATCGGACTGCAATGGAACGGAAAGGTGAAAGCAGCGTCTCCGATGCTCACCTCCGCTTCAGTGACAATCATCGGTGTGAGCCGGCTCAAATAGGCTGAAAGCGGTGTGAGGTAGAGCGGCCATCGGCAAACGCCTCAAACGGCTTTCAGCCAAAAAGAAGACATTAGGTCTGGCTATGCCTCTCGCAACGGGAAATATAAGTAGAGACGACTGGACTTGAACCCTGTTAAAACCATCCGGAAACTTCGATAAATTACAACAGTCAGAAATTTATGTGAGCCTGTGCGCCAGTTGAAATTATTCCTCAATAATAAACTGTAGGTATATTGATTAGGTGATTTTTCAACTTGATATTTTGAGGAGCCAAACATTTTGATTAACTTTGCGGTTGATATTTTATAAAGATAATCAACTATGGGTATAGCAACAGCCTCAAAACTTAACAATCTACTTTCCGAGAGCCTTCCCGGTGGACTACTGTTTGCGAGGTGGCTGAGGAATGAGGGCTATTCTTCACAGCTATTGAAGAAATATCGGGATTCGGGGTGGCTTGAGGGATTGGCTCGCGGAGTGATGTATCGTCGCAACGACAATCTTTCTGCCCTGACAGCTATTTACTGCTATAATCATCAGACCGGCAACAATGCCCGCGTCGCCGCACATTCCGCACTTGAACTTTTGGGCTTCAGTCATTACGTTCCAATGGGCAAGCCTCGGCTCATGGTTGCATTTGAATCCGGCAGTGTTGGAGACTGGGTCAAAAGTGAAAAGTTTGACATGACGATTGTGCCTTTTCATACGGAAATCTTCAAAAAGCCATTGACACAAGCCCTCCGGAATAATAACTATACTCTAAAAATATCCTCTCCTGAACAAGCTTTTCTGGAGTGTCTGCTCCTTGTGCCGGATTATTATAACTACATGGATTTGTATTATATAATGGAGCAGCTGACATCTCTGAATCCGGAGAATGTCCAGATCGCTCTTGAAGGCACTTCGAGTCAGAGAGTTAAGCGAATGTTCCTGTATATGGCGGAGAAAGCGGGGCACTATTGGTTTGATATGCTTGATGTGGATAAATTAGGTCTGTCCTCATCCAAAATGAAGCTCGTCGATAACGGCGTATATATATCAAAATACCGCATCACCATTCCTAAAGAATTAAATGATTATGAATGACATATACCGCCGACAAGTGGCCCTGCTGATAAGGGTCATGCCACTTGTATTCAAGATAAAGGATTTTGCTGTCCACGGAGGCACCGCAATAAATCTGTTCCACAGGAATCTTCCGAGATATTCGGTCGATATAGATGTGACCTATATACCATTGGAAGACCGTGATACGAGTCTGAAAAACATAAACACACATCTTGCGAGTTTGAAAACGGCTATTGAGAAAGCCGTTCCTGGCATTCGCGTTATCCATAAGCCGGATGTGTGGAAGCTGCAATGTGTCAAGGAAGGAACCACAATCAAAATTGAAGTCAACGGCACGAAAAGAGGGATTATAGGCAGTGTCGAAAAGTTTCAGCTTTGCGAGAAAGCAAAAGACGAGTTTGGCATGACTTGTTATGCCAATATAGTTTCATGGAGTCAGTTGTATGGTGGCAAAATTGCGGCGGCTCTTAGTCGTCAGCATCCGCGAGACCTTTTCGACTGTCGAGGCATAACCTCTGACGATTTCAATGTAGTAAAGAATGGTTTTATGCTTTGTCTTTTGGGAAGTGACAAGCCAATTATAGAATCCTTGAATCCCAATTCGATTGATCAACGGGAAGCATTGGATAATCAATTTGAAGGGATGACCGATGAGCCGTTCAGCTATGAGGATTATCAAAACGCAAGATTGAATCTTATTGAAATTGTAAATCATGGGTTGACTGAAGAAGATAAGGATTTCCTGATTTCTTTTGAGGACGGCAATCCGGACTGGAGTAAGTGTTGTGCCGGAGATCTGAGCGAATACCCTTCGGTGAGATGGAAGCTTATGAACATATCAAAACTGAAATCCAAAAATCCGTCAAAGCATAAGGAAGGGATTGACAAGCTTATCGCATACCTAAAGCGTAAATAACAGATTTAACACTTGGTATAAGAAGCGTTAAAACGACAGTCTATTTTGAAATCCCACCAAGAAAATCACGAATGGCTTGTTCAATCCGATATTTCTTATTAAATTTGCAATTCGCGAATTGCAAATGATATTGTATAAATGACTAAATCACATAATGGTATGCGTCCACAGGATATAGTGATTCTGTTGAAGAAAATCACTTTGACAGGACGAGGTATGACCAATGCCCAGATTGCCAAAGAACTCGGCATAAGCGCGTCAGAAGTGTCGGAAGCTCTGGAACGATGCCGCATTGCCCGTCTGATTGACAATCTGAAACAACGTGTAAACATACTTGCCCTAAAGGAATTTATGGTTCACGGACTGAAATATGTTTTTCCTGTGCAGCCGCAGGCAAAAGTGCGGGGAATCGCCACAGCAATATCCGCTCCGCCGATGAATGAGAAAATTCTATCGGAAAAGGATGCGTATGTGTGGCCGGACGCAAAAGGGAATATACGCGGGGAAGCTATTGTTCCGCTTTATCGGACTGTTCCGGAGGCTGTAAGGATTGATCCGATGCTGCATAGTCTTTTGGCAATCGCCGACGTTTTCCGGATAGGTCGTACAAGAGAAGTGGAACTCGCCAAAGTGGAACTGGACTCAATACTTTCTACCTATGATGTCAAGTAATGTAAACCGGCTTAAAATCATAGCCGAAGGGCTGGGAGACCTGTGTCGTGATGTCGTCTTTGTCGGTGGTTCTGTGGCCGAACTGTATGCCGACGATCCGGCAGCGACAGAGATACGTCCAACAATGGATGTGGACTGTGTGATAGAGCTGGCAACCTACGGCAGTTTGCAAGAATTTGAAGATTTGTTGCGCCGGCATGGATTTGTAAACGACATAGAATCCGGCGTGATTTGCCGATGGAAATATAACGGCGAGACTGTGGACATAATGCCGGACAGGGACAATATTCTCGGCTTCACCAATCAATGGTATCGCCCCGGCTTTCAACATAGGGAAATATATGAATTACCTGACAGCACTGCGGTCTATATTCTGCCTCCGTTATATTATCTCGCCACAAAGATAGAGGCGATAAGAGGTCGTGGAGGTGATGACCTGAGATTCTCACATGACTTCGAGGATTTTATATATGTACTCAACAATCGTCAGGACATCACATCGTTGTTTGACAATGAAACTAATACTGCCCTTATAGAATCTATTTCTTCCTGGGCTTCTGAGATGCTTGCCCGTCAGAATTGCCGCGAGGAGATAGAATGTATGCTGCCTTATGGCGATTATGACCGTGTTGACTATATAATCGAGATTCTAAATCACTTTAGGCGATGAAAATCCAATACGCTTCCGATCTCCATCTCGAATTTGGAGCAAACTCCGCCATCCTCAGAGAACATCCGATGCAGCCTGTCGGTGATATTCTTGTCCTCGCAGGTGACATAGGCTATCTCGGTGATGATTCTCTTATTAAACATCCTTTCTGGGATTGGGCATCTGACAACTTCCAAGAGGTTATCGTGATTCCGGGAAACCATGAACTGTATAGGAGTTTCGATATAAATGAGTTTACGGATGGCTGGGAACTGAATTTGAGGCGCAATGCCAGATATGTTTACAATAAGGTCATTCATCTTAATGATACCACCGATTTGATAGCTTCAACCCTATGGGCGGAAATCTCACCGGAGAACGGATATATCACCCAGCGAAATGTGAGCGATTTCCATTATATAAGGAACGGCGAAAATGTGCTGACCTGGGAGCGTTTCAATGGGGAGCATCGAAAGTGCAGGAGTTTTATTGAAAACGCCGTTAAAGAAAGCCGGGCCGATAATATTATCGTAGCCACACATCATGTGCCGTCATTTGCACTGATAGATGATGAATTCAACGGTAGTCCAATAAATGGTGCCTTTACATCCGAATTTGGTGATTTCATTGCTGACAGCAAAATCAAGTATTGGATTTACGGTCATTCCCATCGCAACATATCAAGACTGATAGGAAACACCCGATGCGTGTGCAACCAGTTGGGTTATGTCAGAGCGTTGGAGCATCTCTATTTCAAGACAGATGCAGTCATCGAGTTGTAAGGAAAACACATTTGCAATTCTTTGCGGAGCACTTGTTGTGGTACGTCTTGTTGAAAAGGCTCCCCCGGATGAAAGCCCGTGAAAACATAAATCGTAGCCGACCCGACGGTGGCGGCGATGGATTGAAACACTAAATAAAGAGAAATCGGTGCAGCCCCGATAAAAAAGAAGTGAGTCGCAATGACGTGGATCTGAAAGGCCCGTCATTGCGACACTGTTCTTTTCGGTGGATGCTGTGCAAGCGGTGAGTAAGGGGGCGGTCGTAAAAGTCCTTATCCGGCAATGCGTCTTGGAACACGGACAACAGCCATTCAGTCTTATGGTGACGGCAGCGTCCCCGATGCCATTCCATAAGGCGATGGCCGTTGTCGGTGTTAAGCATTGCCCATAGGCGTGATGCGGTCAACGGGTGTCAGTGGACTTGTCCACCGTCACTTGTTGACGGCATATCGCCGCAGACATGGAAGGCCCCCCTCTCTCACCACTTTCTCTAAAGAGTATTTTAGGTTGAAAGTCCTAATTCGGCTTTCAGATTGCGAATTTTGAGAGTATTTCTCACAAATCAAACTCTATATGGAATTTTATTGTTATCTTTGCAGCAGATAAGCTAATAAGATATGTTGGTAAATTTCACATTCAAGAATTACAGGTCATTCAAAAATGAGATGACACTGCGCATGGAGGCCGCTTCGATTCAGGAGCTGTCGGGTGCTGTTGTAAAGTCATGTGATGAGGAATTGCTGCCTGTGGCTGTGATGTATGGTGCAAATTCAAGTGGCAAAAGTAATGTTCTGAAAGCCTTGAAAGCCATGCGCGATGTGCTTCTCAACTCTGTCAAGTTAAATCCCAAAGATAAGCTTGAAGCTGAACCATTTTCTCTTGATATGACATCAGGCGACGAACCTACATCCTTTGAAATCCAATTCACTCTCAACAACTCCAAATTCAGATATGGCTTTGATTATACCGCAGAGGCTATTGTTGCCGAATGGCTATACGAGAAAAGACCCTGAGAGAGGGAGTTTGAATTGTTCCTACGCAGTGGCAAAGAGTTCAAAATCTCAAAAACTCGTTTTGCCGAAGGTCTGGGTAAACAAACCGCTACACCCGATAATCGGTTGTTCGTATCTCTTGTAGCACAGTTGAACGGTAAAGTATCGCAGTCTATTCTTGACTGGTTTTCCAATATTGAATACATGTCGGGAATGGATGGGAACGGTTATGCCGGGAAAACTCTGCGTACAATCTTCTATCAGGAAGACGGCAAGGAAGAAATCATGAACCTACTTTATCAGACTCACTTGGGGTTTAATGGAATTCAGGTAAGCATGAATCTCGGAGAAGAGGACTCGGTAGATTCAAAGACTATTCACGACATCTATGATGCGGACGGAAAGGTTGTGGGTCAAAAAGAGTTCCCGACAGACAAAATGGAATCAGAAGGGACAAAAAAAATGATAGAAATTGCCGGTCCAATTGTAGATGCTATTAGGCTCGGTCAAATTATGATTGTCGATGAACTTGATGCTAAACTGCATCCGTTCCTGACCCGAAAAATTATTGGGCTATTTATGAACAAGGAGTTCAACAAAACCGGTGCCCAGCTTATTTTTGCGACACACGATACCAACTTGCTTAACATTCAATATCTGCGTCGAGATCAAATCTGGTTCACCGAGAAAGATAAATCCGATTCTACCGACCTTTATTCGCTTGTAGAATTCCGCGACGATTCCGGCAACAAGGTTCGCAACGACCGCAATATCGAAAAGGACTATATCAACGGTCGCTATGGCGCCATTCCATTTATGAGTTAAGTATGGGACAGCTTCCAAAATCTAAAATCGAGCAACACAAACGGGAAAAGCGCGAAGCCAAGGCCGCCAAGAAACGGAAAGTGGCTACACGAGATACTATACGAGATAAGATTGTGCGTTTTCTTATTTTTAATACGAAAATCAAAGTCTTTCCGGAAATAATCAGTAACTTTGCGTCGTTTCCCAAAGTAAAACAATTTTAAAGTTTGGGAAATAAAAGCTGATGAGATTGATAAATAGACCATTGTACCTCCGACAGTTGGAGGATCTGATAAATACTCCCGACATCAAAATAATAACGGGAATAAGACGTGCCGGCAAATCAAAACTGCTGAGTGCATTCTCTAAGCAGATCCATAGACAGGATGCGTCAGCCAATATTATCAGCATAGATCTTACAAGGATAAAGTTTGAACACCTTAAAGAATACCATGCCCTAAATGATTACATTGAAGCTAATTATAGGGAAGGAGTCAACAATTATCTTATGATTGATGAGGTGCAGCTTTGTGATAATTTCGAAATAACAATCAACAGTTTGCATTCGGAGGAAAAGTACGACATGTATTTGACCGGTTCAAATGCTTTTTTATTGAGTAGTGACCTTGCGACACTTTTCACTGGCAGATATATGGAAATACATGTCTATCCGTTCAGCTTCAAGGAGTATTGCACATACTTTGAAGTTGAAAGGGACTTTGACGAACATTTCGACCGTTATATCAAGCTCGGCGGGTTATCCGGTTCGTATCCGTATAAGAATGATTCGGATAAAGAAAAATATATCCGAGATGTATATGACACCATTTTGATAAGGGATCTTGTCGAGAAATATCGACTTGGAAGTTCTACAGTTCTGAAGAAAGTTTCAGAATATTTGATGGATAATATAAGCAATATATCATCGTCGAGAAATATCAGCAACGCCCTTGTCGCGGCTGGTACAGAAACCAATTATAAGACTATCGGAAGTTATGTAGAGCATCTCTGTCACGCATTCGTGTTCTATGAAGCCCGGCGATATGACGTGAGAGGGAAGACTTATCTCCAATCGTTGAGCAAATATTATCTTGCCGATACCGGAATCCGTTTCGCAGTGCTTGGCAAGCGCAACATGGACTGGGGGCGTATGCTTGAAAATATAATCTACATAGAACTACTAAGACGGGGATATGAAGTGTATGTGGGGAAACTATATCAGAAGGAGATTGATTTTGTCGCCATGAAGGGCGGTGAGAAAATATATATCCAGGTCAGCGACAATATTGCCGACGAAGGAACGTTCCGCAGAGAGATCGAGCCACTGTTGCAGATTCGGGATGCATATCCAAAGATGTTGCTTGCCCGGACGCGCCATGAGGACAGCGATTACGAAGGCATTTCCATTGTCGACATTCCCAAATGGCTACTACATGAATGAATTGGATATTTTGAATCTTTTCCGGAAAGGATGTAAGAGACCTGTTAACAATCAGCCTTTTCACAATCAGTGTTATTATTATCTAAACCGAACCTTCGGACTTGCGCAGGCGGCAGAAATTGACTAATTTTGCTAATACGATGAGACGCTGAAAAGTCAGGGTCGCGGAGTCAGAATCCGACAAAGGATTATTTGTCACCAAATCGTTTCAAAAGAAATTTGGTTATAGCTAACTATCTGAAATAGGCACATTTGGAGCGTTAGGTTCAAGTCCCTCCATCTCCACAGGCTATTGTAGCAGAAAGTTGCCGATTATCTACAACAATCGGCAACTTTCTGCTTTTGTACAGCTAATGATGCTGGAGGACCGGCTATCTCCTATTGCCATTTATCACTCCGCTATCGATTGGGATTATCGCAGGCGTTATATAACATGACGGCAATGCGCGCGAAATCTTTCTCAGAAATCGGGCGTCAGATTCCAAAAAGGAAGGACAGCGGTTCCGCATCCTGCATCTTGACGGCGGCATCGCCTGAATATATTTCACCATTGGTCAGAGTGAGTTTCCTGACGCTTTTGTCAGCGCTGAAATCGAGAGCATTTAAATCTATCCAGAAAATGTCCGGGCTCAGTGTTGATTCGAAATAATAAACCCTGTTTTTCTGGTCGGCCACTGTGCGCCATCGGGTGGAGGCAATATTAGGCTGGGAAGGGATGGAGATGCCTAACGGCACTGATACATTTCGCATCACACTGAACACCCCGGCCACGGCCTGACGATAATCCGCTGTCTGAGGTAAGGCCTTTATGTAAAAAGATGCCCTTACGAAACGGTCGGACGCTCGATTGGTGCCCGGCAGCATGACAAGACCGCCGATCTGCTCCCAATAGTCATCCAAAGTCTGTTGCTTGTCGTATGTAGGCGAGTTGGTCATCACCTGACAGTCGCGCCCGTGATGAATCACGAGATTTCCATTAATATATTCAAATATGGCGCTGTTCCCTGTAGGATCCGATATGGAAAGGTGTAAAGTCGATTTTGCGCCGTTCGGCAAATCGGGGTCATCTATACGGAAAACCTCTTTGCCAAGGACCTCCACCGCCTCATCGACCGTAGCAAAATTGTCAAGCACATACTGTGTCCATATGCTAAGTCCCATGACGGGGCGTTTGTCGTCCGGTCTATGATAATCCGATTCTGCCAGGAACAGCAGATTTGCCACAAGGCCTTTCTCGTTCATTCCGTCACACACACCGATGTCATATCCGGCCGTCACCACACTGCCGTAAACCGATGTCCATTTAATTGTATTATCGGTTTTACCTCCCCGGCGTTCCATGCCTCTTGGAAAGAAATAGATGTTGGACTGTGGATCTTCTTTCCAATCCATCGTTCGGCCTGTCACTATCATATTGTCCGGACCGAGATAAACTGCACGCGTACACGCGTCTGCTTTGCCGGTAACAGCTGCCGCAGCAACCATAATGCATGCAATTGAAGCCAATCTGTAAATTCCTGCTTTATTCACCATATTTCAATCTTTTCTAAATGTATTTCCTGCAATACCCCTCCCCTAACAATATTGCAACGCACAGAAGGAGCATGCGGTTCAGACTGAACGTAGATTCGGTGAAAGCACGGCAATAAAACCTCGGCAATATCCGGCGAGGATTGGATGACGCGGACGCCACAGCCTCCGGCTGAGCATCACACTTGTCCTGTCACCGTTTCACAATCCCGATGCCGGGAGTGGACGGAAGGGTGACTTTGCCATCCACAATCTTCATCCCGTCAAAAAGGTCATTTGCTATCAGCAGGTTGCCGTCAAGGTCCACCCAATCGGCCAACGGTGCGAGCTGAGCGGCGGCC
>ERZ779956.128-NODE-128-length-47109-cov-4.235155_pt1 | contig 47109 bp, 55 predicted proteins | sample MGYA00511940_ERZ779956 | MGnify/ENA primary metagenome ERZ779956 (study PRJEB29588, sample SAMEA2154992) | human gut metagenome | biome: human gut; feature: human-associated habitat; material: faeces | place: Denmark | collected 2008/2010 ...
GCCGGGTCGGCCAGCGCCTTGTCGCCGTAGATGGTGTTGTCGTGATAGTTGACAGGATGCAGTCCCGCGCCATAGGCATATTTCAGGTCGTCGAACTCCCAACGGTCCACCGGTCCCTGCTGAACGAAGCCTGCGGAATCTATCTCCAGACTGCCGCGGATGCCGCGGATGCCGAGACGGCGTATGCAGTCGGCAGTAGAATTTATCAGTCCGGGGAGATTAGAAAAACGGGAGCTTTCGGTTGTAGGGTCGCCCGAGGCCTTGATTACGATACTGCCGTTGAGCATGCCGTCGGCGTCTATATCGCCTAAGGCGTAGACCGGTGTGGAGAATGCCGTGTCGGCTTTCCCGGCAAGGAGGACCGATGCAGCGGTGATGCTTTTGACTATGCTTGCAGGGGTCAGGAATTTGTCGGGATTCTGTTCCACGATGTTCTCTCCTGTGGAAAGGTCGCGGACAATCACTCCGATATTGGCCCTGTGGGAGCGCGGGAACGTTATGCCGGATGCCGGAACGGCTGCCGTGGCTGACGTATAGCCGGTTGCCATGACAGCAATTGTGATAAGTCTCGTGATTATATGGTGGATGGAATGTCGGTGCATTTCTGGAAATCGGTGATGTGCGGTCTTTAGCCGCAAAGACAAGTTTAATTATATGCGAAGTTAGCCAATCCCCCCTAATCGTGCCAATAAAAAAACTTAAATTTCATCTCCCTACACATACGGTTTGGGGAGGTGCGATGTGAACGGGGGGCAATAATTGGCGGGAGGATGGCTGATTTGCAGAAAATTTCGTAACTTCGCACGTTGAAACATTGTCAAGATGCAAGCAGCATGGTAAGCAAGACCCGTGAACGTCTCATAGAAGTGGCCCGTCAGCTCTTCGCCCGGAAAGGGGTGGAGAACACCACCATGCTCGACATCGCCAATGCATCCGACAAAGGGCGGCGCACCATCTACACCTATTTTAAAAATAAAAGGGAGATTCATCAGGCCGTCATTGAGCGTGAGAGCGACCAGGCAGTGGCGCGTGAACGGGAAATCCTGAACGGCGCCCACACTGCGCGCGAGAAACTGGAGATGATTCTGCGCACCCGGTTCGAAACTTTGCTGTGTCCGGCCTCGCAGAAACACACCGACTCGTTGCCGTTGCTGAATCTGCTCGAAGGGTCCCGTGTGGGAAAAATCAGGCGCCTTACGGCTTTGAAAGAGATTCAGATATTGACGGATATCGTCGAGGAGGGTGTCAGAAACGGAGAGTTTATCCCCGAGCGTGCCGCTCATGTTGTGCCACTTGTGGTAATGATGATGATGGGGGTGGATAACACTGCCGCCACAACCGAAATCGGTGTACTCGGCGTGTCGCGTGAAGAGACTTTCGAGCATGCGGTAAAGTTCATTCTGGATGGCCTGACAGGGCGGTGCGGGGACATGGACAACAAAACATGCAAACAGGATTACAACCAATAACTATATATTTTATAGAAAATGAAATTACTTGAAGGAAAAACAGCTATTGTGACCGGCGCCGCACGCGGCATCGGCAAAGAGATTGCTCTGCGTTTTGCCCGTGAAGGTGCCAACATCGCATTCACCGATCTCGTGATAGATGAAAACGGAAAGAAAACAGAAGAAGAGATAGCCGCACTGGGCGTGAAGGTAAAAGGTTACGCCTCGAATGCTGCCGATTTTGCCCAGACCGAGGAGGTGGTGAAGCAGATCCATGCTGATTTCGGTTCGATTGATATTCTGGTAAACAATGCCGGTATCACCAAGGACGGCCTGATGATGCGTATGACAGAGGCACAGTGGGACGCAGTGATTGCAGTCAACCTCAAGAGTGCGTTCAACTTCATCCATGCCGTTCTTCCCGTGATGTTGCGTCAGCGCAGCGGTTCGATCATCAACATGGCTTCGGTTGTAGGCGTTCACGGCAATGCCGGCCAGTCGAACTATGCCGCCTCGAAGGCCGGTCTGATTGCACTGGCAAAGAGTGTGGCCCAGGAAGTGGGTTCACGCGGCATCCGCGCCAACGCCATCGCCCCCGGTTTCATCGAGACAGCCATGACAGCCGCTCTTCCCGAGGACGTGCGTGCCGAATGGTGCAAGAAAATTCCCCTGCGCCGCGGCGGCAAAGTGGAGGACATCGCCAATGTGGCCACCTTCCTCGCTTCCGATATGTCGGGCTACGTGACCGGTCAGGTCATCCAGGTAGACGGCGGTATGAACATGTAATACATTGCGTGCAACCTATTGCGGTTGCCGGTTGTATATAATAAAAGGCAGATGCATCCGGGAGGCGCAAGTGCCTCCCGGCACGTCTGTTTTTCTGCCTTTAACACATTGCTTTATTATCAGCTATACATAACACATCCATTACGATGTTGAACTATAACACACATCTGAGCCAGTTGATTCTTCCGGAGTACGGACGTAACATCCAGCGCATGGTTGACCATTGCCTGACCATTGTTGACCGTGATGAGCGCACGGCCTGTGCGCAGTCTATCGTGAAGACCATGGGCAACCTGTTCCCCGAATTGCGCCAGCCGGAGAACGAGCACAAACTGTGGGACCACCTGATGATCATGTCTGGTTTTCGGCTTGATGTAGATTTTCCGTGTGAGGTGATACGCGAGGCCGACCTTGCAACGGCTCCGCAACCGGTGGGCTATCCGCAGGAGCGCTTCAATTATCGTCATTATGGCAAAATCACCCAGCATATGGTGCAAAAAGCGGCCGGAATGGAACCCGGCGCAGAGCGCGATCAGGTGGTGCTTCTGCTTGCCAACCATATGAAGAAACAGATGCTGGCCGTAAACCCCGACGGTGTGGACGATGTGAAGATTTTCAAGGATCTGCTTGAAATGTCGCACGGAGCCATCCGTCTGGATGCCGCCACAACTCATCTTCACGAATTTCAGGAGATGCCCGTGGCCTCAGGCAAAAAGAAAAAGAAAAAATGACTATGAATTGTGTGTGCAGGTGACAATCCGGTACACTCATTTCTGTTGTCCAACTAATAACAGTCTGATTCCGATATTTTCTTATGATCACCGAATCCCAGTTGCTCCCGGTGGGCCGGCTGCTTAAACCGCACGGCATAAACGGAGAGATAACAGTGTTGCTCACGGCCGATGTCGATTTAGCTTCGCTAAGCTGCATTGTGTTGAGAATCGACGGGATTTTTGTGCCTTTCTTTTTAAATTCCGTTCGGCCCAAGAGTTCGGAGACCGATCTTGTCACTATCGACGGGGTGGCTTCAGATGCGGATGCGGCTCGCCTGTGTCCGGCTGAGGTCTATGTGTTGAAAGTGGATTTGCCCGCTGCCGATGCAGATGCCGACGGCATGTATGCTTCCGACCTCCTGGGATATGATGTGGTGGAAAACGGGAAAATGTTAGGAAAAATCGAATCTGTCGACGACACAACCGCCAATTATTTGTTTATAATACGTACCCCCGACGGCAAGGAGGTGATGGTGCCTGTGGCCGATGAATTTATAGCCGGGATAGACACAGACACCCGGACCATCAGCCTTGATTTGCCGGAAGGGCTGCTTGATATATAACGAAACAAACACTACAACCATGGAATTTGACGAACAGAAAGCCATTGAATTCATTAACGGCCGCCTCGTTGAGGCCGGACGTGCGGCATATCCCGACGACGAAGTGTTCAATGTCATTGACATGATATGGGATTTCTATGAAGAGAACGGCATGCTTGAAGTGGAATCCGATCCCGACGAGGAGCTGGACGATGTGGAGCAGGATGTCGTGGATTATGTAACCCGGATGCTTAAAAAGGACAAGCATGCACGTGTGGCGCCGGAGGATGTCCCCGTCATGGTCAAGGCCGAGATGGATTATGAGGATTCGATTGAATGAATCCCCTTGCGGTTCGGCTACTTATAGTCGGTTTAGTTTAAGATATTATTTCAGATAGATTGAAATTGAAGATATTAGATTCGGTCAGGTCAAGGCTTTTCAAATGTATGCCTGCTGTGCTGGTGTTGATGGCCGGCACATTGGCCTGTGTGCCTGCGGCCGCTCAAAAGACCGATAATTCCACCCAACAGCTCTACGACCTGTCGGAACTTACGCTCGACGAGACGCTGATGATTCCTGAAGTACCACAGAAACAGAAGGATTACATTAAGGCTTACATGAAACGTGAGGCGCAGGCGTTGCAGAAAATGGGGTATAAGGTTGAAACAATGCGGAAAGGGGAGGTTGTCATCGCCTCTGTGCCTGCAGCAGAGCTTTTTGCCCCGAACGACACTGTCCTGCTGCCATCGGCTTACGATAAACTGAAACCGTTCCTGCCGTATTTCCGTACGCATGGAAAATTCAAGGTAATCCTGGCAATGCATTCCGACGACACCGGTTCGGACAAATATCTCTATGCACTTACGGAGAAACGAATCGTGGCCTTGTATAACTATTTTGATACATACGCCTCGCAGACCGACATGTTGCAGGGCTATCCTATGGCCGACAGCGAACCGCTGCCCGACACACCCAACAACACAATGGCCAACCGCAGCAAGAATCGCCGTCTTGAAATTTTCATAGTCCCAGGTCCGATTCTAATCTCGGAGGCCAAAACCAAAAGGATCTGACATAACCGTCCCCTTGCGTCAGAAAAAGGACAACAGGCTAAAAGCCTCACTGCAATAAACTCATAACGGTGCGCCAACAACACGAAATCTTTGTGTGTTGGCGCTCCGCCCTTTTTATGGCTCTCCAGGAATTGCCTGGCATTTTGTGCCTGATGACGATGATTTTTTGCGTTTAACAGTCAGGCTATCGTGTTATTTGTTATAATGTTACTATATTTGTGCATAAAACAGAATCTGATATGGCAATGACAATAAACTCCTCACCTGTGCTTACCGGAGAATCTGCGCGCGCGTTCATAGAGGGAGCCTATTTCAGGTTGGCCACTGCAGCTATTCAGCCTCAACCCTTGGAAACGCGGTTTATGTTCTTCAATCTGAAATGCGAGTGATTTATGCGTTGTTTGTTATATGTTGTGCTTTTGGTTTTCATAACCGCGTGTAGTACAAGTGCACCTGTGCGTGCACTCGATGAGGCGGAAGAAATGATGCAAAGCCACCCTTCGGCAGCTCTTTCAAAACTCAATGAAGTTGACGTTTCGGAATTTCAGGATTCTGCCACGATGGCTCGTTGGGCGCTATTATATACCGAAGCGTTGGCGGTTAACAGGCTTTCGGCTCCTACCGACACGATTGTGAACATAGCAATCGACTATTACGGGAGGCACAATCTTGCTGATGAGTTTAAAAAGGCGTCACGCCTTAAAGCACAGATTAAGGCTTCTTATGAAAGTGATGCACTCGCAACGGCTTTGTATCTCCAGAAAGAAAAAGAATTTCTACTGTATAAGGAACGTAGCCAACGTGGATTATATACGTTTGGCTCCATGGTTGTTCTGCTTGTTGCTGCAGGGGTCATAATATGGATGCGTCAACGCATGAAAATTCAACGCTTGCAAAATGAAACGCTTCTGGCGGAAGCTTCCGGCTTAGAAGGTCAGATTGAAGCAAGCCGGGGCGATGTCAGCCGACTGCAAACGAAATTACATGGCTTGCTTGATAAACGCTTTTCTCTCATAGATTCCCTTTGTCAGACTTATTACGAATTTCAAGGCACGAAATCTGAACGAAAAGCAATCATCGACAAAGTGAAAAACGAAATAGAATCGGTGGGAACCGACTCTTTTCCCGAAATGGAACAGGCCGTAAATGATTGCCGCGATAACATTCTTGTAAGAATCAAAGAAATTAATCCCGATATCAAGAGGGAGGATTATATGCTTTTGGTATATCTTGCAAGCGGTCTTTCGACGAGAACCATCAGCCTTCTTCTCGGGGAATCTGTCGAGGTGATTTATAAACGGAAATCAAGGTTGAAATCCCGTCTTAGAGAATCCGCCGGGGTCAAGAATCCCGATGTAATGGCTATTTTCTGATTCAGTTTTATTCAGTGTCAGACTTTTTTAGAATGCGTCAGTGTATAGTGTTGATTAGTAGTGGGTTGCCAATCTGGATGTCAGACTGTTATTTTGGCGTTTGAGAGTGTATGTGAGTAATTTTACATCAAAAATTTTACTCACATGAACGCTAAAGTACCATTATCACTGCTGACAGTCTTTCTTATAATTGAAAGCGGTTATGCACAGAACCGGGAGGTGACAGACAGCCTCACTCGCGAACTTCAGGAAGTAATCGTAACCGCCAAACAGCCGGCTACTAAATTAGTCGGTTCTACTCTCGTTTCAATTATTCCAGGCACAAATCTTGCTGACCTCGGCACTGCTCTCGATGTTCTTGCGCAGTTGCCTATGATTAAGGTTGAGGACAACACCGTCAGTGTCATAGGTAAGAACAATATCGAAATATATATCGATGGGCGTCCAATGCGCGATGAAAATGAGTTGCAGCAACTCCTTTCGTCAAATCTCAAGAAAGTTGAATTACTCATGGCTCCGGGAGCTGCTTACGAAAGTACCACGGGTGCGGTGCTTAAAATCACGACACGGCGAAATTTCGTACAGGGGCTGTCGCTTACCGACCAGTTTATACTTGAACGCCGCCACAAATGGTCGGTTTTGGATTATCTCGCCCTAAGCTATCAAGTGGGTAACTGGGAGTTCTTTGCCAACGGTACGATAAATCACAATAACTCATTAGCAAAGGGATTAACTACCAATACACTTGTTTACGAAGGGAAAGAAACGGTAGTAGGGAGTAGCCAACATAATACATACCCTACGACAACAGGCGTTGTCAAGGCAGGATTCAACTATGCCAATGGCCCACAATCGTTTGGAGCATACTACCGTTACAATCCCGAACGTGGCGATTTCAACAACACAGGTAGTGAATGGCTCAACGATAATCCGGCAATCAGCAGTAATATAGACAAGCATATCAGATCACACAGCCACCTTACTTCACTATATTATGAAAACACTTTTGCCGAAAAATATCTTCTTCACATGGACGGCGATTTCCGCCGGTCAAATGAGAGCAATGCCGTAGCCACAACCTATCCAGCATCGTCTCATCCGACAGTGAACTCTACGGATGAAAGGGTATCGACACTTTGGGCAGGCAAGCTGTATCTGAATTTTCCTCTCTGGAATGGAGCATTTACAGTAGGAACACAGGACAGTTATACCCATACTTCGCTTGATTACCGTATGCTGAACACTTCAGTGAGCGAATATATACCGTCTTCACAGACTGATGCGCGGCAGACTTCCGCTGCTTTGTTCGCTTCATGGTCCCGTATGTTCGGCAAGTTCTCCCTTTCGGCGGGGGCAAGATATGAATATGTCGATTATGACTTTAAGGTTAACGGTATACGCGACAAAGATGTCAGTCGCCGCAACCATCTGTTAACGCCGGACGTATCGGTCGGTTACTCTTTTAACGAAGAATCACAGATAAGCCTCAGTTATAAAATGGCGACGGTTAAGCCTCCATATTCACAACTCACCGGTTCTCTGAATTATGTTGGCTTGCACCAAATTGAAGGAGGCAATCCGGCATTGCATGACGAGCGAATGCACGACATTCAACTTTTCGGCATGTGGAAAGGTTTCATGCTACAGGCTGATTACACCCGCGCACTTGACACCTATGCTTACGTCAAACAACTATATCCCGCCGACAACCTCCAGCTAATCATGCACCCGGTCAATATTGACGTTTCGGCTCTGAGTCTCTATCTTGTATGGAGTAAGCCTGTGCGCCGATGGACTCCGAATGTAACGGTCGGTATGTATCGGCAGTGGTTACAGCTTGATAATCACAGCTACGACAAGCCGATATTCTCTTATTATTTCGATAATACTTTCTCCTTGCCGCACGGGTGGACGATTACGGCCAATATCAGCGGCCGATCACAAGGCGATATGCACACCAACCGTTTCGGAGCTTCATGGTTTACGATGGACGCATCGGTGGGAAAAAAATTCCTGAATAAATCCCTGACCGTTAAACTGTCTGCCACTGATATATTCAACACCGCCAATAATGACTGGACTATGGATACATACGGTGTGTTCGTTGACAAACGCCAAAGTTATGACCGCCGGGGCGCATCCCTCAATGTTATCTACAACTTTCAGCCCCGCAAGAGCAAATATAAAGGCTCATCGGCGGCCGAAGATGAGATTAAGCGACTTAAATAACGGCAATCAGACCGCTGCGCTGTATCTTTCGGAAAGGCTTTGTCCTGTTTTATTTTGCTGTTGCATGAAGTATTCTCTTTTTCCGGAGTGATTGTCTGTGGCTTTTTGGGAATAATTGTGTAAATTTGCACGTTATAAATAAATCAGGCATCTTTGGGTGTGCCTGATGGATTTTCTGAGAAATTATAAACACGACATAAATACGGTTACATCTTGCGATGGCAAAAGAACTAAAAGACCTTACCAAACGGAGCGAGAATTACTCGCAGTGGTATAATGACCTTGTTGTCAAGGCCGACCTGGCCGAGCAGTCGGCAGTACGCGGCTGTATGGTGATCAAGCCCTATGGCTATGCCATTTGGGAAAAAATGCAGCAGACACTCGACCGCATGTTCAAGGAAACAGGTGTGCAGAACGCATATTTCCCTCTGCTTATCCCGAAATCGTTTCTTTGCAGGGAAGCTGAGCACGTGGAAGGCTTTGCAAAAGAGTGTGCGGTGGTTACACATTACCGCCTGAAAAACGATCCCAACGGCAACGGCGTGATTGTTGACCCGGAGGCCCGCCTGGAGGAGGAGCTGATTGTGCGCCCCACATCGGAGACCATCATCTGGGGTACATACAAGAACTGGATTCACAGCTACCGCGATCTTCCTCTGCTCTGCAACCAGTGGGCCAATGTGATGCGTTGGGAAATGCGTACCCGCATGTTCCTTCGCACCGCCGAATTCCTATGGCAGGAAGGTCACTGCGCTCATGCCACAGCCGAGGAATCGGAGGCCCGCACAGTGCAGATGATCAATCTGTATGCCGATTTTGCCGAGAAGTACATGGCCATGCCTGTAATCAAGGGTGTGAAGAGTGCCAACGAACGTTTTGCCGGTGCGCTCAACACTTACACCATCGAAGCCATGATGCAGGATGGCAAGGCGCTCCAGTCGGGCACCTCGCATAACCTCGGACAGAATTTCGCAAAGGCTTTCGATGTGACGTTCGTCAACAAGGAGAACAAGCCTGAATATGTATGGGCCAACTCGTGGGGCGTGTCAACCCGTCTGCTCGGTGCTCTGATCATGAGTCATTCGGACGATAACGGTCTGGTGCTTCCCCCGCATCTTGCTCCCATCCAGTGCGTGATTGTTCCCATCTACAAGAACAGCGAGCAGCTTGCCGAGATCACAAAGGCGGTGGAGCCTATCGTGAAGGAACTGCGCGATTACGGCGTCAGCGTCAAGTACGACGATGCCGAAAACAAGCGTCCCGGATTCAAGTTCGCAGATTATGAGCTCAAGGGAGTGCCTGTGCGTCTGGCAATCGGAGCACGCGACATCGAGAACGGCACAGTTGAACTTATGCGTCGCGACACTCTGGAAAAACAGGTGGAACCGCTTGAAGGTATTGCAAAATACGTGAAGGATCTACTTGAGGACATTCAGAACAACATATACAACAAGGCGCTAAAACGCCGTGAGGAGATGACCCGCGAAGTGAACTCTTACGAGGAATTCAAGGAAGAGATTGAGAAGGGCGGTTTCCTGCTTTGCCACTGGGACGGTACTCCCGAGACAGAGGAGAAAATCAAGAACGAGACCAAGGCCACAATCCGCTGCATCCCTCTGGATGGCGACAAGACTCCGGGCAAATGTATGGTCACTGGCAAGCCTTCGGCCCAGCGCGTGATTTTCGCCCGCAACTATTGATATATCCCTTGTGATATATCCCATGTGTGATATATCCTTTGCAATCTTAACCACAAAGGCCGCGTGTCATTCTTTTGACTCCGGCCTTTGTTGCGTATATCCCTCAGTACGGCGAATCCCCGGCCATAATCTGCACTGACCATAAGAACATATTCATGGCGATATATTGCCGCATGGCATAAATTTTAGGAATTTGTTTTGTCGCAAAAATATTGTAAATTTGCGACAGAATTACGCCGAAAATCAGATGCAGTCTCTTGAAGAAAGGATAATTACAAATATATCCAAACGCGGAAGGGGTACAATAGTATCACCACTCGATTACGCGGGATATGGCGATTCAAAGGCAGTTCAGAAAGCTTTTGAACGGCTAACTGCGTCCGGGAAACTGATAAGAGTGGCTCGTGGCATCTATTGTTATCCCAAAATTGACAAGGTTTTGGGATTGGGCGTGCTGTATCCTACTTTTGAGGAGATTGCCGCCGCCATTGCCCGTCGCGATAAGGCGAAGATTGTACCGACCGGGGTATATGCGCTAAATAAGCTTGGTCTGTCAACGCAGTTGCCGATGAATGTGGTTTACCTGACCGATGGCTCACCGCGTAAGGTAAGGCTTGATGGGGAAAGGGGTATCCAGTTCAAGCATACGGCGAAAAAGAATCTGGCATTTCAAAACGATTTTGCTATGCTTCTCACATTCGCACTCCGTGAAATCGGAGAGGACAATCTGACACCCGAACAGTCTGCTCATGTGCGGGAGCTGATTAAGACTGTACCATTTGAAACAATAAAAAAGGATTTTTCCCTCATCCCGGCATGGATTCGTAAAATAATACTTGCATCCTATGAATAAGTTTCTGACACTTACTGAGGCTCAACGCCGCACTGTATTTGAACAGACGGCGATAAGAATCAAACTTCCCGTCGCCTCTATTGAGAAAGATTTTTGGGTGACAGAGATCCTCAACATTCTTTTCTCGCTGCCATACGCTGACAGGATGGTGTTCAAGGGTGGCACATCTCTCAGTAAGGTATGGGGTGTTATCCGACGTTTTTCGGAGGATATAGACATTGCGATTGACCGCAGTATATTCGGAATAGGGGGGGAGGTTACAAAGAAACAGTTGAAGAAACTCCGTAAATCCTCCTCCATATTTGTAAGAGATACGCTTGCCAACGATCTAATAGCGGCTACAGAAGAGGCGGGATTGAGCGATTTCGTTACCATAAAAGTGGACCCTGATGGAGAAGGGGATGCCACATACCCGGAACCACGACAGATTCATATAATCTATAAATCGGTATTGCCCTCCGGCACAAATCCATATCTCCGCGATGAAGTCTTGTTGGAGGTTGGAGCGCGTTCCCTGTTTGAGCCTACGGCAAAAGCCAAAGTAGAATCGTTTGTAACCACGACATTTCCCCATCTGACATCAAACGACAACGCAACTCAGGTAGTTGCCGCCGTCGCAGAAAAGACATTTCTTAAAAAGGCTTTTCTTTTGCATGAACTGTTCACAACCGATGGATGCCGGAACGCCAACCGCAAGTCAAGGCACCTTTATGACCTGTACAAGATGCTTGAGGCCGGCGTTGCAGACAGTGCCATTCCAAATGATAAACTATGGGAAACCATACGCCATCATCGGGAAGTGTTCACTTCAATACGAGATGTTGACTACACACCGGATGTCCGCAAACGGATTGTCCTCACTCCCCCGGAAAGCGTCATAGAGGAATGGAAGAACGACTACGACACAATGGTTGCGAACATGATTTATGAAGATAAAGTTCCGACATTTTCCGACATCCTTGCTGGAGCCGCAAAAATCGAAAGTATGTTCAGGGACTGACGAGAAACATCCAAAGATATGGCGCAGCTTAACGATTTTATGACGAGGATTGACCTGTCGGTGCTGAATGATTATGTCGCAAATGGCAAAAGCGTTGTCTATGCCAAGGGCGAGAGGATTGTTCAGCAGGGGCGATTGTGCCGTTATGTGGGTGTGGTAAAGTCGGGATATTTCAAATATGTGGCTCTTAATTCAAAGGGGCAGGAAGTAGTAACGGGCTTCTCTTTCGAGGGTGAAGTGGTTACTGACTATGTGCAGGGATTCCTGTATGACCAGCCTTCGCTAACCTCTATTGTCGCTGGATGCGATGCCGAGGTTCGGCGGGTGTCGGTGGAAGATGCGCGACGGTTTATCATAGAGCGCAATTCCGGCTTCGTGGCCGAGGTTTCCTCCAATCTGTTGCAGGAGGCTTATTGCCGTTATCTGAACATGCTGGTAAAGACTCCGGCAGAACGGTTCCATGAACTCGTTACCCGCTATCCCGGCGTCATACACAATCTCCCTATTCAGGAGATTGCGTCCTATTTAGGCATCTCACGCCGTCAGTTGCACCGCATCCGTGAGGCTGAAAGTGCCGCTGGCGCCTCCGAATGTGAGGATATTTAAGGAAAATCTTAGCTCCGCACTGATTTTCACGCTCTAATGGGACATTTGTCACATCGATTGTCGATTATTCATTGTAACTTTGCGTATGGCAACACTCTATAAGATATTGATTCTGTGTGTTGGCTTTGCTCTCTCCTGTAACCTATTGGCGCAAAGTCAGGGGAATTCTATGCAAACAGACACAAGTCCGCTTAAAATTGAGCGCGACGCACTTGGTGCAGCGTATTATTGGATAGACAATAATGCGCTTGACCTGGCCCGAATAGATTACAGCGATTTATATGAAACATATATGACCCCGATTGAAGGACAATTGTTTGAGGACTGTACTCAGCTATTCATTGATGGCAAACTGCGTTTAGAGCCTCCCTTTCTAAAAACATATAGTTATTGGGGTGACTACACTTATGATGCTCCTGTCAACGGGATACTTGGCAATGATTTCAAGCGGATAGAAGTTTATTTCTATCCCGATGTGGTAAAATCGGATTCCGTGACATACTCCGTAAGGGGGCGAACAAAGGTGAAGAAGAATGTCTGCGATTTTTCGGGAGAAGTCAAAATCAAAAAAATCTACCATGTTTTTGAGCGTGACGCCGATTCTCCTGACTACTATAAAATTATCGCCGATTATTCGCTTAAGGAAGATTCTACACAAAATGGAAGCGGATTGTTTCACGGTATATTGGGGGCATACGGATATGTAACGAATGATGCACCGGAAATCATTAAGGTGGATAACACAGATCAGGACGGCGATGGATATATGAACCGCTCCTATGTCGGCACATGGCAAAGCTACAAGGATCCTGCGACAGTAAAACGCTGTATGTGGGGAGATAACCGTCTGCCATTCCGCTTTGATTTTGATATAGGAGCCGGAGAAATCCGCATTAATCCCAAATATGCCTCACCAGAATGGGATAGATTCATGCAATGGAAAGACCTTGATATTGTTGAACCCGAAAGCGGCGACAGTCGTGCAACATACAAAAATCCGTGGTGGTAATGAAACTGACTGATAAACGATTTTGGATGTTGGTGATTGTGATAGCAAGTGCTGCTGTTGCATCTGCCCAAGCTGTTTTCTCAGTAGAGGAAATAAGCTACGTTGAATATGCCGATGCAGAAAAAGAGTATTCTCGCTATAATGTTATTCCGGCAGACACCATTCCCGATAACGAAATCGTGAATATGGTGTTGAAAGAATCGCAAACGAAGTTTGAACGGCTTGATTCTTTTACCCGTCGGGATATATATGACTTTGTAGAAGGTTTTGGGATTAACAAACAATGTTTATTATATCTTCCAAAATTTAAGTTGTATGGTTTTGTTATACCCAACACTCCTTTTGAGGATTCTGTATGGTGGTTTGATGCTGAGAGTGGCAGATACCTATGTGAGGCGGCATTCCCAACGGCAATAAATATAAACGGGATGTATGTATCGCAGACAGGATACGATTGCGATGGGCCGTTAGACTTGAAGTTCTTTCGTCGCGAAGAGAATTATATTTATAACTTCCAGTCATATAAAAATACTCAATACAATGAATTCGTTTTCCAAGAAGATTTCAAAATCCAACCTATCTTTTGGCATGACAACAATATGTTGTTCTTGAAGACTTACGAGCATAAAAGACAAAAAGAAGTATATCTGAAAATAAAAGTACAACAATCAGTCGGATATAGCGGCAAGCGATGAAAACATGGACTAATATATTCATAAAATTTTGGTGGTTTATTCAAGGCATCACATTATTAGTGTTTGGATTTCTCGCATGGATTCCACTCTCGGTTATAGGAATTTTTGTAATTATTTGTGACTACTTTTATGACCATCGCAATCATAAGATTCAGGGGACATCTCGAACCATATTGTTTATTTATGCTTTGGTATATATGATTTATGGAGGTATGTTGATTGCCGTCGCTTCACCGGATATTTGGTTCGCAATAAGCTTGATAATTGTCGGATTCATCAATATTATACTAAGCATTAAATTATTCATCAATGCATTCTTAAATTAAAAATAGTATGAAAAAGTGGCAGAAAATAGTAGGCATTATAGCCTTTGGAGCGATTGGCTTGTGTTTCGGATGCTCTCGTTCCATAGATTACACTGATGGCGAAGATGTGTTTTATTCCGATTTGCCAAAAGAAGTTCAAGACACTCTTATCTGGTGGGGAGAGCATACAATAATTTCAATAGACGATACCGTAATTGTTGAACTGCCGGATGTAATCTGCTATAACTCTGATTATTCTTTTGTCTACACCAAATTTGGTCCTTGGATTACATCGCGCAAACTAAAGCGCAGGACTGATGGGAAGGAGTGGAAATTTTCCGGGAATCTGAATGTCCCGAGACCGATTGTAGCGATTGGAGACACAATATATATACCGTCTGATTATAATGTAGTCAGTATGGGCGTTGACAGTAATTCCGTTTTTAAAAGACAGCTTCTTAAATAATCTCAAAATGATATGTTTATACGTTCATGGTTCATATCGGCGATTCAACATATTGGAGCCGGGCTTCGGTACGGTTGTCTGCAGCTGTTCCGTCGCGGGCAGAAAGTGTCATACAGGCAAATCCGCTATGGCTCGGATGATTTCAGCGATATGGACCATGCCGACAACAACCTTGCCAACGGATTTCTCGGCTTCCTCGTTCTCGCAGCAATTCTGATTATAATAGCCCAATAGTATAAATATGAAGAATGATATATCAATGAAATATTATAAGCTATCACATGACCTGAGGATGGGCAAGAAATACCCACAAGTAGATTGTCTTTGTCCTTTCACGGCATCTCAAATAAGTCCGTGGAATAAACTATTACGTAATCCCGATTTGAAATTCAAATTAAAAAAGGGGGCTATTATGTCAGACTATATCTCCACGACAGCCGGACCTGGGTGTGATATGCTTATATCTCCTGAATTATATGACTGTATCAGGCTTTTCAATGTCATGCCGTATCAGGTTTTTCCAGCTTTAATTGACGCCAATAAAGATATTAGGGAATACTTGTGGTTACATCTATACGGACTTCCTTTCGTGGATTTAATAGACTACAAAAAATCATCATTCATCAGGACAGAGTGGACTATTCCACAAGATTCTATTGCTCTGGAGTCTTTCAGCCAATATCAGCAATTAAAATCACAGGATAAGACTGGGGCTTTTGGCGTAACATTTGATTCGCTCACATTAAGAGATAGAAGCATAATTTGGGATTTGTTCTTTCCGTTTCCATTCGACAGTACAATCGTTATATCTGAACGATTAGCGGATGAGTTAATCAAGTCCAATTATACCGGTTTGTCGATCGAACCGACTGATTTAATCTCTTGCACATTGAATAATGAAACTGACCGATAAACGATTTTGGAACGGAGAGAACAAAAAAAACAAAAAGTTGGAGAACCCTATATGGAAAACAGATTACAGTTTCTACTAAGAAAAAATAAAGGGAAGCAGTATCTTCCCGAATATCAGGAACAACTGTCCAAACTTGTTATCGGTGACAACTTCAAGATATTGAGTTTGGAAGACTCCGATACAATATCTGCGGAAATTATACAGAACGGCGAATTGTTTCAGCAGGGCAATGTCGCTTGGAAATCCCAACGGATTCCGTTTTTGGAGAAAACCGAATTGAAACAGATTCTGTTACATATCGGGAGAAGATATAACGATGCGGTTTATATGGCAATCAAGCATTCCGACCTATGTGGCAGAGTAGTCTTGAATGGAATAGATTTCTTTAATGCCGATTTTCAATATGAGGATGAGCATAGCGGACTGATTGTGTTTTACGACCTAAGTTTAACCAATTCGCTGGTGATTGATTTCTACGAAGAATGGAATGAATATTATTATGATGTGGAAATATACGGTAAAGATTGGTCGCCGAATTGTATATAACAATAATGAAAAAATGTCATAAACATATCTGGAATAAAATTCTAAAGCATCCATTGTGGTATCTCTTTGGGATGTTTGTATTAGTGAAAAGAAGTTAGCGATGAAAAACGAAATTTATCATACTATAAATGTGATTGGTTGTGAGTGTTCAGTTAATTCTATTGACTATGATGCTTCCGACCTTATTGTTGCGCTTGACCGATTTGACAATAATAAGACAGTTACAATCCGATTTAAGAATGTATTTGCGTATAGAGTTACTCTTGAACATTTTAGAATTATTGAGGTAATGGACGGAGTGACTTCTCATCCATTATACGAGGTCAGTAATTCTATATATTTGAATGAAGTGATGGCAACAGGCATGAGAATGTTATACGGTTCTTCTCTCAATGTGAAACACTATGCAATAAAGACAACCGAACACATCGTTGATGTATTAACTTCTGAAGCCTATATCATAGAATGAAACTGACCGATAAACGATTTTGGATAGCGTGGGGAGTGATGCTCGTTATCATAGTCGGGTGTTGTTTGTCCGAGGTGTGGAGTGAAGATACAGCATTGCTTGGTGGTGCTTATGCGCTGTCGCTGTCATCGACTTGGCTGTGCCATAGGGTGAGACCGAAAGTTGCCTACGGCAATTTGACTGTGATGATTATGTATAATGCGATATTGGCTTACAATCTTGTCTTTAACAGCCTATGCGGAGCCGGAATGACATGGTGGTTTTATGCGGTTCTCCTAAACACTGTCCATTCAATCGCATTGCTGGGTTATAGTTTCATTATACGCTGTAAATAAAATTGTTATCAATCATAAATGATGGATTAACTAAACATCTATGAAGATTAAAGCATTTTTCAAGACGCTGTTTTGCGTAGGATTAGTTATTACTATTTGTCTGTATCTATTACATATATATGGCAATTATATAGAACAGACACAGCAACCTATTACTGATTACACGTATAATGGGTATCAGGAAAAGAGTAGCTATAAAAATTCAAATGTGATTTTTATAACTTATAAAACAAGACAATACACACTACATACAGGAGACCGGATTTTAGACAGAATAAAGTCGGGAAATATCCCTAACTTATACTATTTTTCAAAAGCGGACTATCTATTTTTTGAAGGAGATTACTTGCCTGTGGGTTATGCCAAGGCTGCTTTACTGTTCACAATCCTCTTTCCCGTTATAGGAACTCTAATCTGGAGAAAAGAACTTGATAACGATATTCGCACAATGTAAGAGACACCTTAGATGATGTGATGACATGGATGACCGCCACAGGGAGGCATCCATAAAAAGTGAACCTATGGACTTGTCAAGGAATTGCTCACCACTGCTAAAAATCAACGCTATATCCGATTCAAGAAACAAGCGAGGTACAACCTACGTTAATTAGTAGCCAAAACAGAAGGAAAAAGCAGGGAAATGGGCTGGGACAGCAGAATCACGCTATAAAGGGATAATATTTCAGTTTTTCCGTTTAGTTCAAGCACTTTACGCATAGTGATGTTATGGTTTTAGCGAGAATTGTATTAACTTTGTTTTGGTATAATAAGTATAGACATATGAAATACTATCAATTGTCATTTACTTTAGAAAAGAGTATAAGAGGTAATTATGAAATGCCTCATACTATCAGTATAGACACACCTAATTTTCTAAAATACATCTTAGATAATAATAAAACTATCTCAATGTATTTTGAAAATAGAAAGAACTTGTATGAAGAAATGCCGGATAATCTTCGAGGTAAACTAATTAAACGAAATGGCGTGATAGACTTTATGGATTTCACGCCTTCTTGCTTAAGTTTGGTTGCGGTAGTTAGCTATAAAATAAAACAAATTTTTGAGCATTTGAATGTTTCAAAAGACGAGTATGTATTCAAGAAAATATCTATCAAAGATTATGCAGAGGAGTTCTATCTTTTATTTATCCCCATAATACCAGATACTGAGTTTGTCTATCCCAAATGTATATTTAAGGATATGTTTGATAATGGAAACATTAAGACATTCAATAATCGCACAGAATATTATAATGACCCTAATGATTATTGTTTGAAAAAAGTGGTATTAAAGGACACCTATAGAGATTATGATTTATTGTATCCTCAAGGAGGCGGCTTCTTTTTCTCAGAACGAATAGTTAATGCTATGCAACGCGAAAACATTGTTGGATATGACCTTGTTAAAGGTGGATATTTTTATGAAGAAATAGATTTTGTCTAAAACTGCGAAATGCAAATCCAAAACGACCTTTAAACAAAATACAAGAGGCCACGAATAGCAACGGGAAATAATGATATTGACCGATAAACGATTTTAGAAATTTGAGGCGATATCAAACAAAACAGGCACTGTGACAGAAGATTGCACAGTGCCTGGTTAGTTATGAGGGGTAGGGGTTTTACTGTTCGAAGATGTAGGAATAGCTGGCTATGATCTTGTCGATGGCGCCGTTGGCCCGGAGTGGGGCCAGGTTTACACGTGAATCGTTGTTCATCGTGAGGTTATACTTGTTGGAGTAACCTTTGCCGAGAACTGCAACCTGTTTTGGTTGCAATCAGTAAAAGCAACCTAATATAGTTGCGTAAATCAAAGATAATATTTATTTTTGACAAAAATTACTGATTATGAAAGTTGGTGCAATAATAACAGGCGATATTGTGGATTCCACTAAGATGGTCGCAGAGGAACGTACATCCATGTTGTGTATGCTGCAATCATTGCCGGATTTACTGATGCCGTTGATAAAAATTGATTTGGAGGTGTTTCGTGGAGATAGCTTCCAGATAAGGGTCTGGAATCCCTCTTATTCATTAAAGGCGGCTCTTGCCATACGTGCCCATATACGGTCTTTTAAGTTCGCCGAATATAACCGTCAATGGGATGCCAGGCTTGCAATTGGGCTTGGAACTGTGGAATATGAAAACGATACACTCGCAACAAGTGATGGCGAAGCGTACAGAGTATCTGGAAGAGGCCTTGATGCGATCGGTAAAGGGCGGCTGGTAATAGAGACTCCTTGGGAAGATGTAAATAAAGAGTTGCGGGTTTCGACTGCTTTTGCTGATGACATTGTTTCCGGATGGACCCAAAGCCAAAGCCGGACCATGTTTCAAAGTTTGACAACAGATATAAGTCATACTGAAATCGGGAATGTTCTCGGAATTACCCGACAGATGGTAGACAAGGCTTTGAGGGCCGGTAAGGAAGAATTAATAAATATGTATATCAATAGATTCGAGGAACTGATTAAAGAAAGACTCTGATGAACACCATCATTCTTATAAAACTCATCGCGGCGCATCTGACGGGAGATTTTATTCTCCAAAGTGATACAATATGTGCCGAAAAATGCTCAACAAGTTTCCGTCAAATACCGTGCACTAATTTTTCATGCTTTAGTTCAAGCGGTATTGGCCTATGTTTACGTCGCTCAATGGAATTGCTGGATTATTCCTGTCGTGATTGGGATCAGTCATTTCATTATAGATTGGGCCAAAACAATGAGTAGGAGGAATGACCTTATAAGTTTTTTGTGGGATCAGTTCATACACTTATGCATTATAATAGGTTTGTGGTGGTTCGCATTTGCAGGAATGCATCAACCTGGTATGTCAAATGAAATATTCTCAATGAAGTTCTGGCTTATTGCGACTGCATATATAGCTGTGCTTGCACCCACTTCTATTTTGATAAAATACTTTATCGAATTTGAAAAGTGGATGCCTTCCGATGCTGTTTCTCAGGGATTGCCCAACGCTGGCAAATGGATTGGGTATCTTGAAAGAATATTGATCCTGACATTCATATTTACGAATAATATAGAAGGAATAGGGTTCTTATTGGCAGCAAAGTCCGTATTTCGTTTTGGGGAACTTAACAAAGCCAAAGACATAAAGATTACCGAATATGTGCTTATCGGCACATTTGCCAGCTTTACGATTGCGATATTGATTGGATTCGGTATGAACTGGCTCAGTGGTACGTTTTTTTGAATAGAATTATTCAAAAAAACATCTTCAGATCAGAAAACAAACCAGGCACTGTGACAAAAGATTGCACAGTGCCTGGTTCGTTATGAGGGGAGGGGGATTACTGCTCGAAGATGTAGGAATAGCTGGCGATAATCTTGTCGACGGTGCCGTTGGCCCGGAGCGGGGCGAGGTTCACACGTGAATCGTTGTTCATCGTGAGGTTGTACTTGTTTGAGTAACCTTTGCCGAGGGCTGTTTCCACGCATTCTGTGGCCTTCTGCAATTCGCCGGCCAGTGCATAAAGGCAGGCGGCTATATAGTTGGTGCTGCCGTCTGAATCGGTTGTGGATTTCAGGATGTTGTCAGCCCAGGCGATGGCTTCGTCTTTCTTGCCGCTGAACAGCAATGCGAAGCCATGAAGCGAACGGGGCGATGTGGCATCGGTGTCAATGCCGGCCATACGGCGATAGATGGCAAGGGCGTCGGAATGCTTCTTGAGGCCGTCCTCCATCACCCATCCGCGGTTGAGATAGTTCATGGGTGCTTCGGGATTGTCGATAATCATCTCTGCGAAAAGGGAAGAGGCATCCTCGAATTTTCCCTGCGAGAACAGGATAAGACCTTTTTCGGTGAGCACATCCTGATTGGCGGGAAGTTTGGCCAACGCGCGGTCAACGGCGCTCAAGGCATCGTCGTAACGCTTCTGCGCACGGCAGATTTTAGCCATTGTGAGCTGATATTCGCCGTTGTCGGCGCCCATGCCGATTGCCCGGTTCACATTGTCGAGAGCCTGCTGGAAATCACAAAGAGCATAATGGCATTCGGCCAGTGAGCCGTAAATACCGGCGTAGTTGTAGAAGTTTCCGTCAATCAGTTTCTGATAATCGGCAATGGCCTGGGGGAAATGTTCGTGGGCCTGCGCTATGACGGCGCGGATGTAGATGAACATTCCCTGCTCGGGAGCCTGGTGGATGGCGTTGCTGAGTGCTGTGATTACGGCGGGATAATCGATATTGGCCATATCGGTCAGCTGCTGGAACGCCTTTGAATTGTTGTCAAGGCTGATGGCCATAATGAGATCGTCCACCGCACCGGGGTTGTTGCCGAGCATGCGGCGCACGCTGCTGCGGCGCACGTACACGTCGCTGTCGGCCGACATCATGGCCACGGCATCGTCCATGTATTCCTGTGCCAGACCGAGGTTGTTCTCTTTGACGGCTATGCGGGCCAGTCCGGTGAGAGCCTCGGTGCTGCGGCCATTGTTTGAGCGCAGACGGTTGAAGTCGGTCTTGGCTTCGGCATATTGTCCGAGCTCATATTCGCAGTTGGCTTTCTGATAAAGAGCCATGAACGATGTAGGGTCGAATTTCAGCGCCTCGCTGAAATCGGCAAGAGCTTCGGCCGGCTTCTCAAGCATCTGATAGATTTCGCCGCGGAGCAGATGGCACTGGAAAAGCATGTCGCTGTCTGTGGCAGGCGCGAATTTTATGGCATTGTCCACATCGGCCAGTGCGCGCAGATACTGGTTGTACTTATAATATTCATTGGCACGGCGGAAATATACCTCGTAGTTCTGAGGGTTCGCCGCAATTTCCTGATTATAAACGTCCATCATGGCCTTTGTCATGGGGTCGTTCATGCTCGATTGTCCCACAGCCCATCCAAAGCTGCCGGCACCGATGATACAAGCTAAAAATAATCTCTTGAAATTCATGTTATGTTGAAAACGTAGATATATTTCAGATGAAATGGGGCTGGATACGATATCCTAAATTATTTAACGTAAAGTTGCGCAATTTGTTTCCGCATGCGGGATTTTTTGCTGTCAGACACAATTGTCGGGCGTGGCTTTGATGGCATTGACAGCCGCACGGATCAACGACAGATGCGACAGCAAGGAACCCATGAGGTCGAGGCGCAGCATATTGGCGCCGTCGCTCTTTGCTACAGCCGGATTCTGATGGGTCTCGATGAAGATGCCGTCTACACCGGCTGCTATGCCGGCTCTCGCCACGGTTTCGATCATGTCGGGGCGTCCCCCTGTCACTCCTGCCGTCTGATTGGGCTGCTGGAGCGAGTGGGTGACATCAAGGATTACCGGACAACCGTTTTTCTGCATTTCAGGGATGCCGCGGTAGTCCACAATCAGGTCCTGATAGCCGAAGGTGGTGCCACGTTCGGTGATGGCCACATTCATGTTGCCGGCTTCACGCACCTTGTTCACGGCATGCCGCATGGCTTCGGGCGAGAGGAACTGGCCCTTCTTTATGTTCACCATTTTCCCGGTCTCGGCAGCCGCTACAAGAAGGTCGGTCTGGCGGCAGAGGAATGCCGGAATCTGCAGGATGTCCACATATTCTGCAGCCATGGCAGCTTCCTGCGGGGAGTGTATGTCGGTGACAACCGGAATGTGGAATGTCTCACGCACCTTGCGCAGTATTTCAAGGGCTTTCTGATCTCCGATTCCGGTGAACGAATCGATGCGTGAGCGGTTGGCCTTGCGGTAGCTCCCCTTGAATACATAGGGGATGCCGAGGGCCGATGTGAGCGATGCCACACGTTCGGCGATTTCCATCGCCATTGTCTCACCTTCAATCACACACGGGCCGGCGAGCAGGAAAAAATTGCCCGACGGCGACGACATCAGATAGTCGGTGATTGTGGCGGATGTGGTGTTCTGTTCCATGTTGCGTTTATGCTGTTGTTTCGTTGTTTCTTATGATTGGATGTCTATTCCCGACCGGCAAGCTGGTTGACCACATGCACCGTCTGGCATGCCATCAGGGCGGCTGTTTCCGTTCGCAGCCGGGCTTCGCCGAGCGACACCGGCATGAATCCCGCAGTCAGTGCCTGCTTGATTTCCTCGGGTGAAAAATCTCCCTCCGGACCGATGGCTATTACCACGCTTGCGCCGGGGCGCAACTGCGCGGCAAGCAGCTGCCGCTCCATGTCACCTATGCAATGGGCGATGAAGCGCAGGTCGGAGGCGGCAGTATCTTCAATGAAGCGGCTCCACGGAGTCATTTCCGACACCTGCGGGCACACAGCCTTCAGGCTCTGCTTCATGGCCGAAATGGCTATTTTCTCCAGTCTCGACTGCTTTATGTCCTTACGCTCCGAGCGGGCGCACAGCAGCGGAACGATGCGGTCTACACCGATTTCGGTCAGTTTCTCCACCATCCATTCCATCCGGTCGATGTTTTTCGTGGGTGCCACACCCACCACAATTTCACCGGGCCAGAACACAGGTAGATTCTCACGACCGATAATCTCCACACGCGTGCGTTTGGAATGCGCCTCCGTGATACGGCAGACGAAGCGGTGGCCCGCTCCGTCGATTACCTCGATTACGTCGCCCGGTTGTTTGCGCAACACGCGCACACAATGCTGCGAGTCGCTTTCCGGCAGGGTTAATGTGGCTTCTATGTCAGGTGCATAAAACTGAATCATGCCTGATGATGGTTTGATTGGTTCTGTTGTTATTTTTCGGGTAAAATCGTTTCAGATCGAGGCCATCCCTTCGGGGTCGCTTTCGGTGTCCTCTTTCAGCGCAGGCTCTATAGCGTGACCTTTGGTGTTGTCCTTGAAAATCAAGAAGAACAGTATGCCTACAACCAGAGCGTATCCGGCGAAGATGTACCAGCAGGTGCGCCAGCCTTCAAGCTGCTCGGCAGGGGAGAGGCCGGCCGGTACGAAGTGATTCACCACAGCCATAGCCGATAGTGTGCCGATAGTGGCGCCGCAGCCGTTGGTCATGATCATGAAAAGACCCTGGGCGCTGCTGCGGATGTTAGGAGTTGTCATTTTGTCTACATACAGGCCGCCTGATACGTTGAAGAAATCGAACGCGATTCCGTAGACAATGCACGACAGGATGAACATCCATACACCCGAAGCGGGGTTGCCGGCACCGAAGAACCCGAAGCGGAACACCCATGCGAACATGGCCATGAGCATCACGCCTTTTATGCCGAAGCGTTTCAGGCACACGGGTATAAGCAGGATACACAACGTTTCACTGATCTGCGACAAGGAGATGAGTGCATTGGCGTTCTGAGCAGCCCATGCGTCGGCGTAGGCCGGGATGGCTTCAAAACTTGTGATATATGGGTTGGCGTAGCCGTTGGTAATCTGCAGCGATACACCGAGAAGCATACTGAAAATGAAGAAAACGGCCATCTTCTTCTGTTTGAACAGCTTGAAGGCGTTCAGCCCGAGCGATTCGGTGAGAGATGCTCCCGAAGCCACTTTCGATGTGGGGCATTTAGGCATTGTAAGTGCATACGCCATGAGGATAAAGCTCAGGACTGCCGAAGTGAACAGCTGCATGTATGTGGACTGGAAACGGGCGTTTTCCGGACCTACAAAATTCACAAACAGCATGGCGCATATGAACCCGATGGTGCCCCATATACGTATGGGCGGGAAGGCTTTGATCGTATCGCAGCCCGCTTTGGTGAGTGCGTTGAATGCAACAGAGTTGGCAAGTCCGATTGTCGGCATGAAGAATGCCACCGACAGGGTGTAGAGGGTGAAGAGCGGGCCGAACTGAATCTGGTCGGCAACGAGGCAGTATGCCCCGGCAAGTGCCATGAAGAGGCCTGCCAGCAGATGCGAGAGGCTGAGCATGCGCTGAGCCTGAATCCAACGGTCAGCGATGATGCCGATTACCGACGGCATGAACAGCGACACGATTCCCTGGATGGCATAGAACCAGCCGATCTGTTCCTGCAGGCCGTTGCGGGCAAGGAAATTGCCGAGAGATGTCAGATAGGCACCCCATACGGCAAATTCCAGAAAATTCATTATGGAGAGACGAAACTTCAAATTTTTCATTGGAGGTATGATTTTGGGTAATTGTAGATTTTGTAAAAGTTTAACTTGTGTGCTGCATGCCGCCGAATCATATGGATGGTGGCTGTCGGTTTGACCGCCCTGTCAGTATGGCTTTTATGCGGGCGGCCAGTTCATATTCTTCATTCTTAATGTGTTCCTGCATCAATTTGTTTAGTTCACTGTCGCTTTTCGTCTGCAGGCTGTCTTCGGTGGAAGCGGGGGTATCTGAATCTGCTGCCGTCGCATGTTCCTCCTTTATTTCCATTATGAATCCGGTTTCTTCAAGGATTTCCGGAGTTGTGTAGATGGGGGCCTGGGTGCGCATGGCTATAGCTATGGCGTCGGAGGTGCGTGCGTCGAGTATCACTTCTTTGCCGTAACTGTCTGTCAACGTGAGCTCAGATGAGAAAATACCGTCCTCGAACTTATGGATGAATACTTCTTTCAGTTCGATGCCGAACCCATGGGCCATGGATGCGAAAAGGTCGTGTGTCATTGGCCGGGGCGGGATGATACCCTCCATTTTTATGGCTATGGCCTGAGCTTCCGGTGCGCCTACAACCACGGGGATACGGTATGGTCCGTCGGTTTGGGCCAGAATCAATGCATATGCGCCCGACTGTATCTGGCTGTAGGAGATACCCATCACCCGCAGGCGGATGCGTTTCCCGTTATCGTTGTTCTGATTGCTTGTTGGCATTTCGTTAATAGGTGGGATTTGGGCGGTCAGTGGTAGCAGGTGGTCACACCACTATGTTCCGTCCGGTTATTATGCCGCTTCCGATGCAGAGCCGGCTGTCCTTGTCATAAATCACTCCGAACTGCCCCGGCGCTATTCCCTGCACTTTTTCGTCCGATTCAATCACATATTCCTTGTCGGAAAGGTGTGTGAGCCGTGCGTGGGTGAAATTGGGGGCGTGCCGGTTCTTGAACGTTATCTCTACATTCTGTGCTCCGGAGGGCCAGGGATTTTCGGTGATGAAATGCATCTCGTCGAGGTGGAGGGTGCGGCCATACTGCTTTTCGCAGTCGTAGCCGTTGCTCACGTACACCACATTGTCGTGCACGTTTTTCTTCACCACATACCAGGGGCCGCCGCTGAGCCCGAGTCCCTTGCGTTGGCCGATGGTATGGAACCAGAATCCGTTGTGCTCGCCGAGTTTCCGGCCGGTCTCTATCTCAATGATAGGCCCTTTCTTCTCGCCGAGATGACGGCGGATGAAGTCGTTATAATTTATTTTCCCGAGAAAGCAGATGCCCTGACTGTCCTTGCGGTATGCATTGGGCATGCGTGTCTCTATGGCTATCTCACGTACTCGGGCTTTGGGAATGGAGCCGATGGGAAACATAAGATGGCTGAGCTGGTCATAGCTGATGCGGGCAAGGAAATCCGTCTGGTCCTTCACCGGGTCAACGGCCGTCGACAGCCATACCTTCCCGTTGAGTTCGGTTGTGGTGGCATAATGGCCTGTGGCGGTCTTGTCGAATTCATGCCCCCAACGCTGTTCGAAGAATCCGAACTTTATCATTTTGTTGCACATGATGTCCGGGTTGGGGGTAAGTCCGGTTTTTACGGTCTCGAGGGCGTACTCCATCACGTTGTCCCAGTATTCCTGATGAAGCGACACCACATCGAACGGCAGATTGTAGCGCCGGGCGATGAACCGGCACATCTCTATATCCTCTTCGGCTGAGCAATCCCCTTCATCGTTGTCCATTCCGATACGTATGTAGAACAGATGTAGGTCGTGCCCCTCCTCAAGCAGGCGGTGCACAGCCACGGCGCTATCGACGCCACCCGAAATCAATACGGCTATTTTCATCTTGTATGTAATTAATCGAGAAAGAGCCTTCTGATCACTGGGCTTTCATTTTGCTCCTGACTACATAAAATGCCTGCAGGAGGTTGTCAATATCGAATGTCTTGGAGAGAATTTCGTGTTTGCCGTTGAGATAAAATATCACAGGCGGGCGGCGCATGTCATATAGCTCATCGATGTCGGGGACGGCCCCTACAATCCATTTTTTGTTGTAGGTGGAGGTCTTTGCCTTCCATTCGTCGGTTATCTCGCCGGGATAGATGCTTAACACTTTTATCGCGTTCAGGTCGATAAGGTCGTTGAGGTTGGGGTCGGCTGCCAGGCGGATACGTGCCATTTCGCATTCGTCGCAGTCAGGGTCGTTGATGAACAGCAACACATAGGCCCGCTGAGGAAGGTCGCTGAGTTTTCCGGTTGTGCCGTCGGGTGTGGTGTAGGTAAAGTCGGGCGCAGTCATACCCACCTGTGAGTTTTCAAGCACCTTGGCCTGATACTCGAAGCGGGCTTTCTGCGCCTTGGATATTTTTCCGCTCTTGGCCACAGCCTGGGCAAACGGAAGATAACATTCATCGCATATGATATTGGCGGAGTCGGCATACAGGGCCCCTTCGGCAATCTCGGCGAGCGACAGCAGGTTCTTGGGATTCTTGTTCACCTGTGCCAGCAGCTCGTCGATCGATTTGTGAACTACATCCGCATCTGCATAGGGCATCAGATTGACATAATCGCCGAATGCCATACGGAGTTTCCCCAGCGATGAGAATGCCGATTTCAGGTTCGCGCGTTTCCAGAAGTTCTCAATGAAAAAGTTGGATCGGTCGGAGAGCGTTTCCAGATTTTCAGGGATACTGGGATATTCGAACAGCTTGTCGGAAGTGGTCTGTGCGGCTCCATTGCAAGAGAATCCCAATGCGAGTACCGCCGACAGCATGAGGGTCTTATAATTGTTCATTACGTGCATGATTGCGTGCTTGTTGTCACAAAATAACTCAGGCACTTGCTGGCCTGACTGTAAAAATGGTTTCGGACTATTGCCTAATCTGCAAAGTTAGCGAAACTCACTTATATTAGCAAGCTGCAAGTGCCTGTGTTAAGATTATTTGATAAAAGAGGCGGTTAAGAGGCGGTATGCACTCATTGTCACCATTTGTGAATCCTCATTGCCACCAGTTGTGGAAGTGGTGGACGGGGCCGTGGCCGTGGCCGATGGTGTACTTGCTGCCCGCCTCGATGGCTGCGGCGATGAAGTTCTTGGCATCGCGGGCGGCATCATCGAGACTCTTGCCATGGGCAAGGGCGGCTGCGAATGCCGACGACATGGTGCATCCTGTGCCGTGGGTGTTGCATGTCTGGCTGCGGCGTGAGCTGAGCTCCAGTGTTTCGCCTGATTCCGCGTTGTAAAAAATATCAGTGAGAATATCGTCGTGCAGATGTCCGGCCTTCAACAGCACCGACACATTGCCGCAACGTTCGGCGAGGCGCCGTGCAAAGTCGGGTAATGCGGCCTGATTCTGAATTTTCTCGCCAAGAAGAAGCTCTGCTTCCGGTATGTTCGGCGTGATTACGCGTGCCCGTGGAATGAGTTCGTCGCGCAGAGTGTCCACCGCGTCGGCTTCAAGGAGCGGGTCGCCGGAGGTTGCCACCATCACGGGGTCAAGAACGATGTTGCGCAGCGACGGGTACTGGTCGAGCGTGTCGCGAACCGCGCGGATCAGTTCAACGGAATGGAGCATGCCGATTTTCACGGCATCGGCTCCTATGTCATAAAGGCACGAGTGAATCTGGCCAGTGACGAAAGACACCGGAATGGGATGTACGCCAGTCACTCCAATTGTGTTTTCGTCCACGACAGCCACGATGGCGGTCATTCCGTAGCAGCCCATCGCCGAAAATGTCTTGAGGTCGGCCTGGATGCCGGCGCCTCCGCTCGGGTCGCTTCCGGCAATCGACAGGCAGCGACGGTAAGTGTTCTGTGGTGTCAGATTTTCCATGTCTCAAGATTGTAGGCACTGTCCCAGAACATCCATTCCAGACGTGAGCATGTTTTGAAAATAGCTGTCATCTCTTCTCGGATTTCATCGGATGCTTTTTCGGCAAGGGTATCGCATATGTTGATTGCCAGGCGAGTGGCTTCGGCAAACGACTTGTCTCCATAGGTCTCGATCCATCGGGCATATGGATTTGCCGCAATGTCGGGGCAATTGGCGAGGATGTGCTCGCCCACGCGCTGGTACACCCAGAAACAGGGGAGGAGCGCAGCCGCTTCCACTTCAACCGGACGCATTGCGGCTGCAGTTTCCACTGATGTATAGAATGCACACGTGGGCGATACCGGCGGCAACGGCTCTCCATTCAGAAATGATTCGTGAAGGGCTTTTTCCACGGCGATGCCGTCGGATGCGAATTTGAGGAATGCGTTTACGTGCCGGGTGTCTGTGAGCCGTGAGGCTGTATGAGCTAATGAACGGCAGTAGCTGGCCAGATAATGGGCATCCTGACCGAGATAGAACAGGAATTTCTCGCGAGGGAGGGTACCTTGCATAAGCTCGCGCACAAACGGCTGCCGGAGGATGGCTTCATATACATCTTCCACTGCTTTCCATGCGGTTTCGCTCCAGCGGGGGGATTGGGGGCTCATATGATAAAAAGTTTGTTGGGATTAGAATTCCATTAGTTCAAAATTCATGCTCAGCAGATTCATGCTCAGCAGTTTCCCGGACAGGGCGGAGGGGATTCCGGCCAGGATTTTAAGGGCTTCGGCTGCCTCGATGCATCCCAATACGCCGGGAGTGGGACCGATGACACCTTCAGCGGCAGCTTTCTGCGAGAGCAGCAAGTCGCGGTCGGGAAACAGGTCGGCATATGAGAATGTGTTGCCCGGAGTGAACACCGACGCCAGGCCCGTGAATCCGCTTACCGAACCATAAATCCATGTCTTTCCGAGGGCGGTGCACACCGAATCGGTCAGATAGCGCGCTGCATGGTTGTCGGTGCAATCCACAATCAGGTCGTAACCGCTGAAAATTTCAGCGGCATTGTTTTCCGTAATGCCATCGGGATATGTATCGAACACGGTTGACGGAGCCATAGGTGCCAGGCGCTCATGTGCGACCACGACTTTCGGTTTCCCGATGTCGTGGAAGGTGTAGAGCAACTGCCGGTGCAGATTGGATTCCGACACCGTGTCGTGGTCGGCAAGGCCTATGTGCCCCACACCCGCCCCGGTCAGGTACAGCGCCACCGGACAACCCAGTCCGCCCAACCCTATAATAAGTACGGAGGCAGCCGCTATGCGCTTCTGGCCTTCTGGCCCTATTTCAGGGAGTATGATCTGACGGGAAAACCGTCCGTCGTGGATGTTTGTCATGGCGGTATGCATCGGTTCAGGCTGTAACATCGAACACCTTGTCCCAGTCTTTCCATACCACTTCCATGCCGGCATTGCGTATGGCCTGTGCCACCTCGTCAGGCGTGCGCTCGTCGCTCACTGTAAACTGCTCCAAGGCAGTGGGGTAGGTGTGGTAGCCACCGGGTTCGGTTTTGGAACCGGCACTCATGGATGTGGCCCCGAGCGTGCAGATGTTGTTGCGGAATGTGGGGAGTTCGCGGGTTGACACGGATATGTCCACGTCATGGTCGAAAATACGGAAGGCAAAGGTGAGTTGAGCCAGTTCGCGGTCGGACATAATCACGTTCGGCTGATAGCCGCTCGCCGATGCACGCATGCGCGGGAAGTTGACGCTGTATTTTGTTTTCCAGTATTTTTTACGCAGGTAAAGCAGGTGCCTTGCCATCATGGTCACGTCAGTTCGCCAGTCCTCCAAACCGATGAGCACACCCATCCCGATTTTGTGCACGCCGGCCTGACCCATGCGGTCAAAGCCGTTGACGCGCCATTCAAAATTCGACTTCATTCCGGCAGGATGGTACACCTTGTACCGTTCGCGATGGTAGGTTTCCTGAAAGCACACCACTCCGTTCAACCCGTCGTTGACCAATGCGGCATATCCCTCGGTGGGGAGAGGCATCACTTCGATAGAGAGGTTGCTGAAATAGGGGCGGCACACTTTCAGTGCTTCCGACAGATATTCAACTCCGGCAACCTTTGGATTCTCGCCCGTGACAATGAGCAGATTTTCAAACGGGCCGAGTTCCTTTATAGCTTTGCATTCATCCTCGATCTGACTCGGGGTGAGGATTACGCGGTTGAATTTGTTGTGACGGTTGAAGCCGCAGTACACACATGAATTGGTGCATGAATTGGTGATGTAGAGCGGGATGTACATGGAGATGGTCTTGCCGAAACGCTCGCGTGTGAGCATACGGCTCTTCAGGGCCATCTGCTCAAGGAACGGAGCTGCCGCCGGAGATATCAGCGCCATGAATCCATCTATGCCGGGATTGGGCGACGTCAGGGCACGACGTACGTCTGCCTCGGTGCACGCGTTGATGCGTGCGGTGGTCTCGTCCCAGTCATATTTTAAAAGTTCTTCTGAAAACATGATGAAAAGTCAAATCAGATATCCAGGAATGATGTGAGCGGGCTGCTGGCCACCGCGCAGTCCGATTGTTTGCCGAGTCCGGCCAGATATGCCTGACGTCCGGCCGTGGTTGCCATGGCGAATGCCTTTGCCATTTCCACCGGGTCGGAGGCCACGGCGATTGCAGTGTTGACCAGTACGGCATCGGCACCCATCTCCATAGCTGCTGCTGCATGTGAGGGTGCACCAAGGCCGGCGTCAACCACCACGGGGACATTGCTTTCGGCTATAATGATTTCGAGCAGGTCGCGTGTAACCAGACCTTTGTTGGTGCCGATAGGGGCGCCGAGCGGCATCACGGCTGCTGTTCCGGCCTCTTCAAGGCGTTTGCACAGCACAGGATCTGCCTGAATGTAGGGGAGTACGATGAACCCGAGTTTGGCCAGCTCTTCAGTGGCCTTGAGGGTTTCCACCGGGTCGGGGAGCAGATATTTTGGGTCGGGGTGGATTTCCAGCTTGATGAAATCGGTCTCGAAAGCCTCGCGTGAGAGTTGTGCTGCAAGAACGGCCTCGCGCGCATCGCGCACACCCGAAGTGTTGGGGAGGAGCTGGATGCCGTCGGCCTGGATATGCTGAAGCATGTCGTCTTCCTGGGCTTCCATGTCGATGCGTTTCATGGCCATTGTGACCATCTGTGTGCCGGAGGCGAGGATGGCCTCTTTCATAAGCCGGTTGGAGCTGAACTTTCCGGTCCCGACGAACAGTCGCGATGAGAATTCGCGTTGACCTATGGTAAGAATATCATTCATGTTGTTAGGTTTTGAATTATTGTTGGAGTAGCTCCGATAGCTATAATAGCTATTGTAGCTATCGGAGCTATTATGATTTTAGAAAATGAAGCGGGCTGTTTGTGCTGCCGGGTCTTCGGCGTTGAGTATCGCTCCGGACACCGCCACTCCGTTCACGCCTGTTTCCCGGAGGGCCGCTATATCGTCTGGCGTTATTCCGCCGATGGCCACAACGGGGATTGTGATTCCGGCCTCGCGGCATTGCCGCATGATGGTGCTGTAACCCTCGAGTCCCAGGATGGCGCTCAGGTTTTCTTTCGTAGTGGTGAAACGGAATGGTCCCAGTCCTATATAGTCGGCGCCGGCAGAGGCAGCCGACTGAATGTCGGCAAACGAATTGGCGGTGGCACCTATGATTTTGTCAGGACCGAGGATGGCACGTGCTTCTGCCACCGGCATGTCATTTTTGCCGAGGTGCACTCCGTCGGCTCCGGTTACATCGACGAGATTCACATGGTCGTCAAGAACCAGTGTCGCACCGAAACGGTCGCACAGTTTTCTAAGTTGGAGTCCTTCGGCGATTATCTCCTCTTCCGATGCATGTTTCATGCGCAGCTGAATCCAGCGGCAACCGCCGCGCAAGGCTTCGGCAGCGCCTGCCGATTCAGACCGGAAGCGGGTGTTGGTATGAGTGATGAATTGCAGCATGGATACGTTGGATTATGGTTGTTTCTGAGCGGTCGGCCCACAGATAGCCCAGCATGGCGGCTCCTCCGAACCCCAGTTGTCTCAATACCTTGAAACGGTCGGGCGTTACGCCACCGAGCGCTATTGTTTTTTCACTGATATTATGTGAGGATGCTATCTGCTGTGGAGTGAAGGCGGATGTGTAGCCTGTCTTTGATATGGAATCAAACACCGGGCTAAGGAAGCAGTAGGAGGTAAGAGGCTGCCATTCCTCAAGTTCTTTCAGAGAGTGGCATGATCGACTGAGAATGCCCTGATATCCCTCAGGCGGAGTTGGGTGCGCCGCATTGAGATGGATTCCTGTGCCGAATTTCACGGCGAGATGGTGGTGGCTGTGCAGCGACAGGCGTGGCCTGAGGTCGGGGTGTATAGCTTCGATGAGTTGTTCCATCTCTGCGCCTGTGGCATCCGGTTTGCGTATGTGCATCCGGCCGATGCCTTCGCGCAGCATCAGTTCAATCAGCCCGGCCTCGCCATCCACGGGTTCGGGGAGTGTGACACCTATGATTTTAAAGGAATCAGCCACCGCACACGGCTTTTATCACTGTTATCGAGTCGCCGTGGTTTACCGAGGTGTGCTCCCAGTCGCATTTCCGTACCACCTTATTATTTATGGCCACGGCAATGCCTTTGTCAGGGATGTTGCACGCATGCAGAACTGCGGGGAGGAGCACTGAGTCCCCCTCGAATGCGTGCGGTGAATTGTTGATTGTGATTTCCATGTTGAGTTTCCTTTCGTCGGTTCTAACCGAATCAAGTTCAGAGGGTGTAATCTCAGCCTCGGGAGAGGCACCCCGTTGTTCCCACAAAGTTAGGTAATTTATTCATAAAAATCACGGATAGGTTAAAAAAACATTATGGCACGAGGTTTGTTAATAAGATATAAGTAAATAAACAATAATTTCAAGATATGAATTTCAATAGTTTCACTATTAAATCGCAGGAAGCCATACAGAAGGCTCTGGAATATACGCGTGCTGCAGGGCAGCAGCAGATAGAGCCTGTGCATCTGCTGAAAGGGATTGTTTCCGAGGGAGAGTCGCTCGTGAAATTTATCTTTCAGAAGGTGGGTGCCAATATGGCAGTCGTAGGACAGCAGCTTGACCGAGAGATTGCCTCCCTGCCTAAGGTGAGCGGTGGCGAGCCTTATCTGGGACGCACCGCCAACGATGTGCTGCAGAAGGCTCAGGATATTGCCAAGAAACAGGGTGACGAGTATGTCACTCTCGAGGCGATGTTGCTGGCTCTGTTCCAGGTGAATTCGCCTGCCTCGACCATTCTGAAGGATGCGGGGCTGAGTGAGAAAGAACTGGAAAGCGCCATCGCCGAGTTGCGCAAGGGTAAAAAAGCCACCGACCAAAGTGCCGAGGAGACATATAACTCGCTGAACAAATATGCCATCAATCTGAATGAACGGGCGCGGGCCGGCAAACTTGACCCCGTTATCGGACGTGATGACGAGATTCGCCGTGTGCTCCAGATTCTGAGCCGACGCACAAAGAACAACCCCATGCTGATTGGTGAGCCGGGTACCGGTAAAACCGCCATAGCCGAGGGGTTGGCCCAGCGTATTGTCCGTGGCGATGTACCGGAAAATCTGCGCAGCAAGCAGATTTTCTCGCTCGACATGGGCGCACTTGTGGCCGGAGCGAAGTACAAGGGAGAATTCGAGGAACGTCTGAAAGCCATTGTTAACGAAGTGACACAGAGTGATGGCGAGATAATCCTGTTTATCGATGAAATCCACACGCTTGTAGGTGCCGGAAAGGGTGAGGGTGCTATGGATGCAGCCAATATCCTTAAACCTGCGCTCGCGCGCGGTGAGCTCCGCAGTATCGGTGCCACAACACTCGATGAGTATCAGAAATATTTCGAGAAAGACAAGGCTTTGGAACGCCGTTTTCAGAAAGTGATGGTGAACGAGCCTGACGAAATGAGCGCGATTGCCATTCTGCGCGGTCTGAAGGAACGCTATGAGAATCACCACAAGGTGCGCATCCGTGATGAGGCGATTATTGCGGCCGTGCAGCTGTCGGAACGTTACATCACCGACCGTTTCCTCCCCGATAAGGCCATCGACCTTGTTGACGAGGCCGCCTCGAAACTGCGTCTGGAGATCGATTCCGTACCTCAGGCTCTTGACGAGATTTCCCGCTTGATTGCCCAGAAGGAGATTGAACGCGAGGCCATCAAACGCGAGGGTGACAAGGAGAAGGTCCGCGAGATTGAAAAGGATCTTGCGCAGCTGCGTGAGGAGGAGAAGGAATTCACCGCCAAATGGAAGGCGGAGAAGGACCTCATCAACCGCATACAGCAGAACAAGATTGACATAGAGCAACTGAATTTCGATGCCGAGAAGGCCGAACGTGAGGGCGACTATGCCAAGGTGGCTGAAATCCGTTACTCCAAAGTTCAGGAAAAGGAGAATGAGAACAAGACCATACAGGAGCAGCTCAAGATGATGCAGGGCGAAAAGGCTCTGATCAAGGAGGAGGTGGATGCCGAGGATATAGCCGATGTGGTTTCGCGTTGGACCGGTATTCCTGTGAACAAGATGGTCCAGAGCGAAAAGGAGAAACTGCTGCATCTCGAAGAGGAACTTCACGACCGTGTGATAGGGCAGGACGAGGCTATCCGCGCCATCGCGGATGCCGTGCGCCGCAGTCGCGCAGGCCTCAATGACCCGCGGCGTCCCATCGGCTCGTTCATCTTCCTCGGTACAACCGGCGTTGGTAAGACCGAACTTGCAAAGGCGCTGGCGGAGTATCTGTTCGACGACGAGAACATGATGACCCGTATCGACATGAGCGAGTATCAGGAGAAACATGCCGTGAGCCGTCTGGTCGGAGCGCCTCCGGGATACGGTTATGACGAAGGTGGCCAGCTCACCGAGGCTGTGCGCCGCAAACCCTATTCGGTGGTTCTGTTCGACGAAATCGAGAAGGCTCACCCCGATGTGTTCAACATCCTGCTTCAGGTGCTCGATGACGGCCGCCTTACAGATAACAAGGGGCGCATGGTGAACTTCAAGAACACCATCATAATCATGACCTCAAACATGGGCTCGAATGTGATCCGCAACAATTTCGCCAAGATGACACCGGACAACCGTGACGAGACCGTTGAGAAGACCAAGCAGGAGGTGCTCGACATGCTCAAGCAGACCATCCGTCCGGAATTCCTCAACCGAATCGACGAGACAATCATGTTCACTCCGCTTAACCAGCAGGAGATTGAGGAGATTGTGGGCTTGCAGGTGAAGGGCGTCCGCAAGATGCTTGCCGCCAACGGTATAACCTTGGAAGTGACACCGGCGGCATTGAAATTCCTTGCCGAAGAGGGTTACGACCCCGAATTCGGTGCGCGTCCCGTGAAGAGGGTCATTCACCGGCTGGTGCTCAACCGTCTGTCGAAGGACATACTTGCCCAGACTGTGGACCGCAGCCGTCCCATCATCATTGATGCCGACGATTCCGGCCTGACATTCAGAAATTAATCTATAATACTTAAGGGATATGAAAAAGTTTTTCAGTTATTTGCTTATCGCACTGCCGCTCGTGTTTATAACGACCGCATGCGACGATGACGATGATAAAGTGCCCAACGTAGGGGTGCAGTGCACTATTTCAGGTGGCGTTTTCAACGATGACGTGATTTATGTCGAGAAAGGTGAACAGCTTAAAATCGATGGTCTCACCCTCGTTAACCACACTGACCGTGACGCCGCGTTCGGAGCCGTGTCCTATTATTGGGACCACTATCTGATCGGTACCAATCCGTCGGCACCTTACGAGTTGATCATCGATACGGCCGATCTGCCCCTCGGCAATCACCTGCTGCAGGCACAGATGCCTATCTATGTGGTGGATTACCCGATCTGCTGGGGTTATATACAATATGAAGTGTGCATCGTCGAGCCGGAGCAGGCTCCCGACGGCGACACTACCTCAAAAGTAGTGACCGGCATAATCAAGACCCAGGAATAATCCGGCCCAAGACCTGAAGAAATGGGCGGTGTGTCAAAATTCTAAATTTTGGCACACCGCCCTGTTTTTCGTCTGGATGGTAAGGGTGCTGTCAGGCTTTTTCCGACAGCTCGAGCCAACGCATCTCTTTCTCGTCGATCAATGCGGTCAGTTCAGTGTAGCGTTGCGATTTTTCGGCTATGTCGGCTATGGTCTCACCGCTGTTGAACAATGCGTCGAGCGCATCTTTTTCGGCATTCAGTGCCTCCAGTTCAGCCTCGAGTTGTTCAAATTCCTTCCTTTCCTTGAATGTCAGTTTGGCCGGGCGTTCCCTTGTAGATTGTGGTTTTGTGTCAGCATTGTCAGTGCGTTTGGCAGCTCGTTCAGCCTCCAGGGCTTTCTTTTCCGCATCCTGTTGTTGCTGCCACTGGCGGTAGTCGGAATAGTTGCCCGGAAAATCTTTTACCGATCCGTCGCCGGGAAGCACGAAAAGGTGGTCCACGATATTGTCGAGGAAATAACGGTCGTGGCTCACTACGATCACGCACCCTTCGAAGTCGGCAAGGTACTCCTCAAGGATGCCGAGGGTTACAATGTCAAGGTCGTTGGTGGGCTCGTCGAGTATCAGGAAGTTTGGCGAGCCCAAAAGAACCGATGCGAGATAGAGACGGCTCCGCTCGCCACCGCTTAATTTGGCAATGAGCTTTTGCTGGTCGGCAGGTGTGAAAAGGAACTGCTGGAGAAATTGCGACGGATTCAGCCGCAGTTCGCCTCCGTTAAGCACGATGTCGTCGGCCACATCTGTTATGGCCTCGATCACTTTCTTGTCGGGGGAAAAGTGCATGCCGTCCTGACGGTAATAGCCGAAACGGACGGTGGTGCCTATGTCCCATGTACCGCTGTCGGTGGCTACCTCGCCGAGCAGCATCTTTATGAATGTGGATTTGCCCACGCCGTTATGGCCGATGATGCCCACCTTTTCATAGCGGGAAAAGATGTAGTTGAAATCGTCGAGAATTATTTTGTCGCCGAACCGTTTGCTTACGTGCGATGCCTCGAAGATTTTAGAGCCGATATAACTCGACTTGACGTTAAGGCTCACATTGCGCTGACGCAGATCGATGGCGGCGCGCTGCTTCAGGTCGTAGAAGTTGTCGATGCGGAATTTGGCTTTCCCGGCACGTGCCTGCGGCTGGCGGTTCATCCACTCCTGTTCTCGCCGGAGGGTGTTCTTCACCTTTGCCAGTTCGGCCGTCATGGCCTCGATGCGTTCGCGGCGGCGTCGCAGATAGTTGTCGTAATTTCCTTCATACGAGAAAATCTGACTCCGGTCAATCTCGATTATCCTTGTGCACACACGGTCAAGGAAATAGCGGTCGTGTGTCACCATCAGCAATGCCACACGCGAACGTTGCAGGAAACTCTCAAGCCATTCAATCGACTCGATGTCCAGATGGTTTGTCGGCTCGTCGAGAAGCACCAGCTGCGGTTCCTCAAGTATCACTTTTGCCAGGGCCACACGTTTGCGTTGCCCTCCGGAGAGTTGTCCCACGGGTTTGTTGAGGTCGGTGATGCCGAGTTGCGAAAGCATCTGGCGGAGGCGGTCCTCGTAGTCCCAGGCATTAGCGGCATCCATCGCCTCGGATGCCGCGGCAATTCGGGCGTCGTCGCCCGATGCCAGAGCCTCCTCATATGTGCGGATGGCTTGTGTAACTGCGGAATCGGCCTGCAGGCAGGCTTCGGTCACTGTGAGGTTTTCGTCGAGTTGCGGGCTTTGCTCCAGGAATCCCATTCGCAATCCGGAGGTGAATGTTACCGTTCCGCTGTCCACACTCTCCTGCCCGGCGATGCATCGCAGCAGTGTGGTTTTGCCCATGCCGTTTTTGGCTATCAGACCGATTTTGTCGCCTTCATTGATGCCGAACGTAACATCGGCGAACAGCAGGCGGTCGCCATAACTCTTTGTGAGATTCTCTATTTGCAGAAAACTTGCCATGTGTTGAAGTCTGTTTTATGCTTCAAAGTTAGCAAAATATTTGCAAACGCGAGGGGAGATGCGCCGCCTTGCCGCCGGTGCCCTGTTACATACTATATATCAACGCTCAGAACGAGATTATAATGGATTGAAGCCCTTCGGGACTGTTGCGTCGCAGATTTTCCATTCTCCATCAGATTCTGTCATGGAGAATGTGGTGGAACCCAAATGTCCCATGTCTTCCCAATTAACAAGAACTTTGTTGTCCTTGCGTGGTAGGATGGACAGCACTATTGAAGGAGTATCATCGCCATCCTGCATGCCCGACCTTAAAAGCCACGTTGCGTAACCGTCCGGGTCGTAGTCATTGGCTTTTTTCAGGCGCTGAAGAAAATCGGCGGTACAAATGTCCGCAATTTTGAAATCAGGGTCTTTGGCCGTTGCAAACACCAGGTTTTCATATAATTGCCGGATTCTTGCCTCAATAGAGGGAAACTGTTTGATGAAGGAACTTTCGCAGCCTCTTATAAATATAGTGCCCGGCTCTTTGAATGTTATCGGAAGGAAAAGGTGGAAGTTTTTCTTTTTGGGAGTATAGTATTTAACGCGGAATTTGGGCAATGCATTTACAAGCCTTAGCGCCTCCTGATTGACAGCTTCGTTTTTGCTCGGGCGCCGAATAATCGTAGCGTCGCTGATTGAGCCGTCAGGATGAACAGTAAAACTAACAAATACTCTTTCGCTACCCTTGAATCCTTCGGGAATACGGATATTTTCATCAATCCATTCTTTGAGTTTTGCGTTGCCTCCGGGAAACTCGCAGCGAGGGTCAAGATTTATAAAATATTTGCGGTTTTCGGCTTTTATATGCGCAAGGTATCCGGGCGACACCGTAAAGAAGATAGCACGATTGCCATACTCGTCGTTTTTAATTTCAGCCGATTGAATGGAGTCCGAATGTACTTCATTTTCATATGCGAGCGGAATCCATTCATTATTGAAATAGAAGAATTCGGATTTAGTATCCTGTAGATTAAGAGGAAACTGAATTTCGTGTATAATGGTGTCGTTCTCGCAGTTATTCTGCGCGAACGCAATGCATGCCTGACCGATAATCAAGGCACTTAAAAACAACTTCTTCATATGGTATAAGGGTTTTATTTACCAAAATGTCGTGGATTGGTTGCCACCTTTCCGACCGCAAAGTTACAAGGGTAAATGTGTTTTTGCCTTAACAAATGTATAGACCACCTTATTTTTTGATGCTCGTGTCCGTATTTTTCGCCAGTTCTCGTCTGATGCGGCTGAGATGGTTGGGAGTAATCAGCAGGAAGGAGGATAGATCTTTCAATGTAACAGTCTCGACAATTTGGGGATATTGTTCACACAATTCCACATAACGCTGACGTGGCGACTTGCGGTAGAGATTGAGCAACCGCATGAATACCATATTGAACAGTGCTTTATATTCATCGAGCAGAGATGGGGAAAGAGATTCCTTGAACGTTTTTAGCGGCACTCGTAGTATTTCGCAATCACATCCTGCGATGATTGAGAATTGAGAGTTTTCTCCGCGTAAAGACGAATGGAAATCTGTAATGAATTGACCCGGGAAAGCGAAATTAACTACTGCCTCATCTCCCGAATCATTAAGAGTCGCTACTTTGAAATAGCCTGACACCACAAGGGCGGCATAACGTGCGATTGTTCCTTGCTGGACAAAACGTTCTCCTTTCTTATAATGGCATGGTGTTCCATTCTCGCGGCAAAAAGCCGTAGCTGCCGTGAGATCTAACAAATCAATATATGAGTTGAACTGTGCCATTATGAATTACAAAGTTAGCAAAAATTCTGCTATGCATCATTCCATGTCCAATCAATTGCGATGAGGGTTCTCGATGGCGAGCAGCCACCATCTGTATCCAGCCGCACATCAAAAAACGCATCACCCCTCAAAAACTGCTTCCGCTCCCCCGGGACAATCCCCGCAAGGAACGGAAGGGTAGCAAGCTCCGGCGCACAATGCCCATAAGCAGCAAACGGCTCGATATTGTGACGAAAAGAATTGGCAGTTAGCGGTGTGATGATTTAATAATCGTTATCACTTTTCTCTTTCTCAGTCTCGTTATCCTCCTTTTCGTGACGGATGTTGATAACAATGTCAGGCAAATCCTTAAACGCCTTATCAAGATCCTTCTCTGTCAAATCAAAAGATTTACTAAGTGCCCAAAAAAACAAAGGCCCAAATATGGCGCAAATAATGCAGATGGCACAACCTATAATATTCGTAATTGTCCAATCCATTGGTATCAGTAATTGTGTTGTCCAAAGATAATAAAAAAACAACAAACAAAAGCAATGTCTGAAAAAAGCGCTGTAACAATTGATTTTATTATTAAAGACGGAGAAAACGGACAGAAAAACTGGTGTTATATGCGGACGGCTTTCGTAAAGTTATGCCACCATCTGCATCCAGCCGCACATCAAAAAACGCATCACCCCCCAAAAACTGCTTCCGCTCCCCTGGGACAATGCCCGCAAGGAACGGAAGGATAGCAAGCCCCGGCGCACAATGCCCGGAAGCCGTGAACGGTTCGAGGAAGTGAAGAAAAGGATTGGCGGTTAACCTAACGCAGTGTCGGATTCATTCTTGTCATCATCTTTTATTTCTTTATCAGAAACATTCTTTTCATGCTTTATGTTTATCACAATCTTGTCGGGAAAATTTTCTAAAGTTTTTTCCAATACACCATCTGTATTTCCTATTGATTTTGCAAGAGCAAAAGGAAACCATACAGCTACAATGCCGACAACTATGAACCCGATAATCTGGAGGATGCTCATATGAATTTAATTTAGTAATCAAGCCTCGGCGCACAATGCCCGAAAGCCGTGAACGGTTCAAGGAAGTGATGAAAAGGATTGGCGGTTAGTTTTCCTTTCTCTCTTTTTCTTTTGAGCGTATGATGTTTATGTTTATAGTCATTTGATCTTTATCCTCGGCTTTTTCTCAAATATGCCCAAATAATCTAAAACTAGAGCAATAGCTGCTAATCCGGCTGCAATTATGGGTATTATGCAGATTATGGTGAGTAAAAACGTAATCATGATGCACGTGGGACTAATTATATGAGCCAAATATACGAAAATCTATTTGATAAATATAGCTAAAAATGGTCACCATAGTATCATGTCTGATTAGATATTGATCTGCATGACGTACTATGCAGCAGGAACTGGGGGTAATCGGTGATGAGGTGTTTGATGGTCGGGGTTGCAGGATTGGTGAATGTTGGCTAACTTTGCATGGATGAACCCGGATAGCGGCATATGGCCGCCGCAGGGGATTGGAATTGCATTACCAAATACTCAAAAATAGAACCGATGAAAACGCGTGATCAGCTTATAGATGATCTGCTCACACTTGCTTTTGCAGAAGATGTGGGCGATGGCGATGCCACCACATTGTCAACTATCCCTGCGGATGAAATGGGGCGCCAGCAGCTCATTGTGAAAGAGGAGGGAATCCTGGCCGGAGTAGAAGTGGCCCGCAAGGTGTTTGAAAAATTCGACCCCGAGTTGAAAATGACTGTCAGCATTACCGACGGCGCACATGTAAAGCCCGGTGATGTGGCTTTTGTGGTTGAGGGCCGTGTGCGCTCGTTGTTGCAGACCGAGCGTATAATGCTCAACATCATGCAGCGTATGAGCGGAGTGGCAACCATGACGCACAAATATCAGAGCCGCCTCGACGGCCTGAAAACACGCGTGCTCGACACCCGGAAGACAACTCCCGGCATGCGTCTGCTTGAAAAGGAGGCCGTAAAAATCGGAGGCGGAAGCAATCACCGCATCGGTCTGTTCGATATGATTCTCATAAAAGACAATCATGTGGATTTTGCCGGAGGCATTCCGCAGGCAGTGCAGGCTGCCAAGGACTGGTGTGCCGCCAATGGCAAGAATCTTCAGATAGAGCTTGAGGTGCGTAACACCGATGAAATCAATCAGGCTCTGCAGGCCGGTGTAGACCGCATAATGCTTGACAACTTCACACCCGAACGCACGCTGGAAGCTGTGCGCCACATCCGTGCCTACAAGGCTCCGGAAGCTCAGCTCGCTTCCGATCCGCACTGCCACAACGGCGAGGACGTGGAGATAGAATCGTCGGGAGGTATCACCATCGATACACTCCGGGCTTATGGTGAATGCGGCGTCGATTTCATCTCGGTCGGAGCACTGACCCACTCGGTCAAAGGTCTCGACATGAGTTTCAAGGCCTGTTGACGCAATAATCTCCCTCGAGAATAAATGTTTAACCGCGTCCATCATACATGGTAGTATGAGGACGCGGTTTATTTATTATTTGGCGCTTTGTTTATTATGGACGTGTCAACTCAGGCGATGAGTTCGGGAATGCGGGACTGGAGGGAGGCCAGGGAGGGGGCTTCCACATCGCTGCGGAGGCGCACTTCGGAGGCGGGATTGGTGGTTGAGATGCCGATTACCTTGCAGCCGGCGCGGCGGCCGGATTCCAGTCCCTGATATGAGTCCTCGAATACAAGGCATTCCGAGGGCTTTACACCGGCTTTCGAGGCTCCCACCAGATATGGCTCGGGATGGGGCTTTGAGTGCGTCACATCGCAGGCGGTGACGATGGCATCGAAGTGGGTGGGAAAATCGGGATGCTGCCGGAACAGGAATCCCATTTTCTTACTGTCGCTGCTCGTCACAATCACGGTTTTGAGGCCGGCGGCGCGCAATGCATCCACGAATTCCAGTGCGCCGGGAAACACGGGGTAGACAATTTCGTTCTCGAAATCGTGCAGCAGCCGGTCAACATCGGCACGTACTTCCGGGTTGGGAAAGTGTGTGGTGAGAATATCGTTGAGAGTGGTACCTTTTATGTCGTATGCAAAGGTTGGCGATGGCAGGTGATGCCGTTCGCCTACACGTTTCCAGAATTGGGTATATAATGTTTCGGAGTCGATGAGGACCCCGTCGAGGTCAAACAATGCAGCTTTATACATTTTCGTGCTATGGTTTCAAAACAGGCGCAAAGTTACAACTTTTAACACTATAAAACCGCCAAATAGAGTTAAATTTGCATTTTAATATAGGATGATAGTACGCCACTGCAATCCCTATACGAATAAGCGTAAGAATCATATGACAGACAATAATAACACAACCGGAGCATCGACCTGTATGGCCAACAAACCGTCGAGGCGTACCGATCCAACAAGTCTGGGTACGATGCCTATCGGCAAATTGCTGATGGAATACTCCATTCCGGCTATTATTGCCAGTGTGGCGGTGTCGGTTTATAACATAGTCGACAGTATTTTCATCGGGCGCGGCGTAGGACCCATGGCTATCGCCGGACTTGCCATTACCTTGCCATTGATGAATCTTGTTATGGCGTTCTGCACGCTTATCGCTGCCGGTGGTGCCACGATTTCGTCCATTTTCCTCGGCCAGAAAAATGTGTCGCGTGCAACGGACGTAATCAACAACGTGATGACGTTCTGCGTGATTCACGGCGTGGTGTTCGGTGGCGTCACCTTGATTTTTATTGACCCTATATTGCGGTTTTTCGGAGCAACACCGGAAACTATCGACTATGCGCGGGAATTCATGGAGGTGATTCTCTACATGATGCCCGTATCGTATGTGTTTATCGGCCTGAACAACTTGATGCGAGCCACCGGTTACCCGAAGAAAGCCATGATTTCGGCATTGCTGTCGGTGGTAGTGAATGTGGCGCTCGCACCCGTGTTCATCTACACATTTCATTGGGGTATTGCCGGGGCAGCCTGGGCCACCAACGCTGGCCAGTTCGTGGCATTCATTTGGGTACTGAACCACTTTTTCTCGAAAAAAAGTTATGTGCATTTCAATCCATCCAACAGTTGGTTCAACGGCTCCATACTCAAAAAAATCTATGAGATAGGTTTATCGCCGTTCCTGATGAACGTGTGCGCCTGTGTAGTGGTGGTATTTCTGAACAAGGCTCTGCTTGATTATGGCGGAGCCGACGGCAATCTCGCCATCGGGGCATTCGGCATCATGAACCGTACCACAATGTTTTTCGTGATGGTGGTGTTCGGTGTCACCCAGGGCATGCAGCCCATCCTCGGCTTCAACTACGGTGCCAATCAATGGGCGCGAGTGAAAGATACGCTCTACAAAGGTATCTGGATCGGTGCGGGTATTACGTCGCTTGGCTGTTTCCTCACAGAGGTATTCCCCGATGAAATAAGCCGTCTGTTCACTGTTGATGAATCGCTCATCGCCATAGCGCGTGAGGGATTCAGGGTCTATTTCATCTGTTATCCCGTTGTTGGGTGTCAGATTGTGATTCAGAATTTCTTCCAGTCCATCGGTAAACCGCAGATTTCAATCTTCCTGTCGCTCACCCGTCAGCTTATTTTCCTGCTTCCGTTCCTGTTGCTGCTCCCCAGATATTTCGGAGTGGAGGGCGTGTGGATGTCGATGGCCGGAAGCGACCTGCTGGCGTTCATTGTGGCTGTAATCACTATGGTTATCATGCTGTCGCGTCAGGAGCGGATGCTCAAACGGATGGGACCGGTGTGATAGCAGTGATATTGTTTTTGTTAACAGCATTCATAAGATATACAGATGGCTACTGAAACTTTGGAAATGAGAGTGACCCCCGATGTGGCATATGTGCCGCTGCGCCTTCAGGCGGCGGTATCGACCCGTCTGGGTGTGGATGTCAACCGTATCACGCACATTCAGGTCAGACGGCGCTCCATTGATGCCCGGCAGCGCAATGTTATGGTGAACCTCTCGCTTGAAGTCTTCATCGACAGCAAACCTGAGGCCAACCTGCTTGATTTACCTGCATTGCCCTCGAAAGGGTGTGTGGCCGGCAAACCACAGGTTATTGTGGTCGGAGCCGGTCCTGCCGGACTGTTCGCCGCTCTCAGGCTTATAGAACTTGGCCTGCGGCCGGTGGTGCTTGAACGGGGCAAAAGCGTGGAGGAACGCAGCCGCGACATGGCACGCATCTCGCGTGAGAACATCGTTGACCCCGATTCCAACTACTGTTTCGGCGAAGGCGGCGCCGGTGCATATTCCGATGGCAAACTGTATACCCGCAGTAAAAAACGCGGTTCGGTGGATGCGGTGCTTAAATGGTTCGTGGCGCACGGAGCTTCGGCCGACATCCTTGTGGATGCACATCCGCACATCGGAACCGACCGGTTGCCGCAGACCATACGCAACATACGCAACACCATAATAAACAGCGGGGGAGAGGTGCACTTTTCCACGCGTGTGTCGCGCATCATTGTGGATGGCACCAAGGTTACAGGAGTGGAGACCTCTGACGGTACATTATACGAAGGTCCTGTCATTCTGGCCACCGGCCATTCCGCCCGCGATGTCTACCGCCATCTGCATTCTTCAGGAATAAAGATTGAACCTAAGGGGATTGCAGTCGGGGTGCGTCTGGAGCATCCGCAACAGCTTATCGACCGCATACAATACCATAATCCCGGCGGACGTGGAAAGTATCTCCCTGCGGCGGAATATTCGATGCTTACAAGGGTTGACGGCCGCGCCGTCTATTCATTCTGTATGTGTCCAGGCGGATTCATCATCCCGGCCGCTACAGAACCTGGACAGCTTGTGGTCAATGGTATGTCGCCTGCCTCACGCGGCACGAAATGGGCTAATTCCGGAATGGTGGTCGAGGTGCTTCCCGAGGATCTGCCTGAATACGACGCACAAGGTCCGCTGAAGGTGATGGCGTTTCAGGAAGATATCGAGCATCGGTTTTCGGCCGATGCCGACGGCTCACAGAATGCCCCCGCACAGCGAATGCACGATTTTGTAAACGGTAAGCCCTCTACATCGCTTCCTGTCACATCGTATGCGGCCGGTATCCATCCTGCCCGCATCGACAAACTCCTCCCGCCGTTCATCGCTTCGCGACTGCGGAAAGGTTTTGCCGAGTTCGGACGGAAATCACGCGGCTTCCTCACCAACGAGGCATGTCTGATCGGAGCCGAAACTCGCACCTCATCGCCGGTGCGTATACCCCGTTGTGACGACACGCTGCAGCATGTCGAATTGGCCGGCCTGTATCCATGTGGCGAAGGAGCACGGCTATGCTGGCGGTATTATGTCTGCAGCAGTAGATGGAATTAAATG
>ERZ779956.147-NODE-147-length-44214-cov-4.722344_pt1 | contig 44214 bp, 44 predicted proteins | sample MGYA00511940_ERZ779956 | MGnify/ENA primary metagenome ERZ779956 (study PRJEB29588, sample SAMEA2154992) | human gut metagenome | biome: human gut; feature: human-associated habitat; material: faeces | place: Denmark | collected 2008/2010 ...
AAATATTTGATGAATTAAATGCACCTTTTTGCACATTTTTCACGGTTTTGTGCAGTGATTGGAGGGATTATGGGAAAAAATATCGCAGTTTTAGCGTCGGGAAGTGGTACGAATGCCGAGAATATCATCCGTTATTTCCGGGAAAAAGGTTCGGCACGTGTGGCTCTGGTTTTGACTAACCGGCAGAATGCGTTTGTTTTAGAGCGTGCCAAGGGGCTGGGAGTGCCTTGTGTCTGGTTTGCCAAGAGCGATTGGGAAAGTGGAGAGCTTGTTTTGTCGACGCTTCGAGAGCATGATATTGATTTTGTGGTATTGGCAGGATTCCTGGCACGTGTGCCGGACAATATTCTGCATGCTTATCCCAATAAAATGATAAATATACATCCTTCGTTGCTGCCCAAGTTCGGTGGAAAGGGAATGTACGGCGACCGTGTGCACGAGGCAGTGATTGCTTCCGGCGAAAAGGAAAGCGGTATTACCATCCATTATACGAATGAGCATTATGACGAAGGCGGCATTATCTGCCAGCAGAAATGCCGCGTATTGCCGGGCGATACGCCGGAGGAGCTGGCGCAACGCATCCACCGGCTGGAGTATGAATACTATCCGAAGGTGATAGAGGAGTTGGTGGAAGGCATATAAGACTTTGCTTATAACGGTATAGACATGAACTATAAAGAGAATATCCTTTTTTTAGACATAAGAACAAAAGAACAAAAAGAAAAATATAAGCTATATCACCCTGCGAATATGTTCTTTTGTTCTTATGTCGAAAAATAATTCTTTTGTCTTTTGCTTTCACAAGATGCTATATGCTATTCCGTATATGCCTGCTTCGGAGTATAGGCGTAGGCTTCTTTTTCTCTTCTTAACGGATAGTCTCCGCGCAGTTTCTCGAAAAGCTCGGGATGTGTCTTCAGCGCTTCGCTGTCCCTTCTCGGGTCATACATTTGCAGGCAGGCTTCCGCCGGACTGTCGGCGGTGATAACGGGATTCTCCGGTTGGGGAGGGTCGATGCGGTAGTCTGCTTCGATGTGGAAGAAGCGGCAAAGGGCATCCAGGGACATGCGGGTGGCATTGGCTTTTCCGTCGGCCGAATAGCCTGCTATGTGGGGAGTGCCGAGAAACACCTTATTCAATAAGGTGAGATTGATGTCGGGTTCGTTCTCCCATACGTCGATGATGGCATCGGAAACCAGTCCGTCCTCCAAGGCGTTCAGCAGCGCATCGGTTTCAATCACCTCTCCGCGGGAGGTGTTGATGATGACGGGGCGGCGCTTCAATGACCGGAAGAAGCCGCCGTCTGCCAGATGGAATGTCTTGTATGGCCCTTCCTTATATAAAGGTACGTGGAAGGTGAGGATGTCACATGCTGCTGCGAGTGTTTGCAGGGAGCTGAAGTCCGCCTTTCCTTCCTTGTCCTGGCGGGGCAGGTCGTTCTGCAGGACGCGCATGCCCAGTTCCCTGCCTACTTGGGCTATCTTGCTGCCCACATTGCCTACGCCGATGATGCCTAATGTCAATCCGGACAGTTGCACTCCTTTGAGCTGTTGCAATAATAGCAGCGCCGATTGCACGTATTGGGCTACGGATGCCGAGTTGCATCCGGGGGCATTGGTCCAGGTGATGCCTGCTTCACGGCAGTACGCCGCATCTATATGGTCGAAGCCTATGGTGGCGGTGGCAATGAAGCGCACTTTGCTGCCAGCCAGCAATTCCTTGTTGCAACGGGTACGGGTACGTATAATCAGTGCATCGGCATCTCTCACCAGCTCCGGAGTGAAGTCTCTGCCGGGGGCGTAAACCACACTGTCGGCTATTTTTTCAATGGCTTCTTTAATGAAAGGTATTTTGTTGTCAACGATGACTCTCATAATGCTGCTGTTCTTTTCGACGGTTTTCCATCGTGCGAAGATACGACTAATCCGTCAAAGTGGCTAAGTAAATGCCCGGAAAATAATTCCTCTTTCAGTTTTAAGTTTGCATTTCTGCCCTCACCACCCTCACCCTCTTCTTCAAATCCCCTATTCATCGGCATTACAGGGGTGGGTGAGAGCAATCGGAAAAGGGTGAGGGCAAAATTTGCCCTCACCCGTGCTTTTGTCCGTTCAGCATCCTTCTTTCTTCTGTTGTATCCCTTTCATTCTTCTGTTACGCCTTTGGGTTCTCCATCAGCCCACCTTAGTGAGCTGTTCAGTTCACTAAGGTGAGCAGTACGGCTCACTAAAGTGGACAATACGGCTCACTAAGGTGGGCTGATGATGAACAAAGTAGTTTTCGGGAAGGGGATAAGGTGTTTGAAGGATAAAGCAATGGGCAAGGACGGATTGGACAATGGGGATGTGCCGGACTACGTACCTGATTTTCGTGACAGACAGCAAGCGATTGCTCATCTTTATCTTATGTTTTATAGGTGAATTTGTGTTTTTGTCAAAAAAGGAAAGCGAAATAGACTGCTATATGAGGATTATCTTGTACATTTGCAGCTGAAACTTTTTAGAGATGAGAATAGGATACGACGGAAAACGGGCTGTGCAGAATTTTACGGGATTAGGCAATTACAGCCGGTATGTGGTGCAGTCATTGTCAGCCTTTGCTCCGGAAAACGAGTATTGGCTGTATGCTCCGGTACACCGTGAAAACCAGCAACTCTCGTCGATGGTGGCCGAAAGCCGGGGAACGGTATCGGTACATTATCCGTCTTATTGGCTCTGGAGAGGAATGACTTCGTTGTGGCGCGTGGGAGGTATACGCAGGACTTTGAAACGGGACAACATACAGCTGTTCCACGGACTGAGTAACGAACTTCCCCTGACCATCCATCGGGTACGGGAAGTAAAGAGTGTGGTGACTGTGCACGACCTTATTTTCCTGAGGCTTTCACATTGTTTTTCGTTGGTCGACCGCTTGATTTATAACTACAAATGCCGCTATGCATGCAAGCATGCAGACCACATCATTGCTGTGAGTGAGTGTACCAAGCGTGACATCATACATTATTATGGAATTCCTGCGGATAAAATTTCCGTCATTTACCAAGGGTGTAGCTCTCTGTATGCCTGTCGTGTCGGTAAGGATAAGCGCAAGGAGGTGATGCGGAGTTATCGGTTGCCCGAACGCTATATCTTGTCGGTGGGCACCATTGAGGAGCGTAAAAATGCGCTGGCCATTGTGAAGGCTTTGGAGTATCTGCCCGATGAACTGCATTTTGTTCTGGTAGGGAGACCCACAGCCTATATCCATCAGCTGAAAGAGTTTATGACAAAAGCCGGATTGCAAGACAGAGTACATTTTCTGCATGGTATCCCTTCGGACGATTTACCTGCCATTTATCAGTCGGCCGAGACTTTTGTATACCCATCCGTTTACGAAGGTTTTGGCATCCCTATTCTTGAGGCTTTGTATTCCGGCATTCCGGTGGTTGCAGCAACCGGCTCTTGTCTTGAAGAAGCCGGGGGAAAGCATTCATTGTATGTGAGTCCCCATGATGTGGAGGGATTGGCGGCGGCGATTGCCCGTACACAAGAGCCTTCTTTGCGTGCCACCATGATTGAGGAGGGGCTGAAGTGGGCACAGCGTTTCACGCAAGAGCAGATGGCGCGCGAGACGATGGAGTGTTATCGGAAAGTATTAACAAAAGAAACCTAAGATATGAATTATTTGGACCGCAATGAGTTTAACTACGCACCTTCGCAAGAGGTGGTGGAGGCTCTGAAGAATTTTGATATAAACAAACTCTGTTTCTATACCCGTATCTACGACGAAGGCAAGAAGAGCATTCTGTCCGTTTATCTGTCCGAGACTTACGGAATCGATGAGCCGCAGGTGCTGTTGGGTTATGGTGGAGAAGATATATTGAAACAAGCAGTCCACTATTTCCTGACCCAAGAGGATGGGAACAAGACGATGCTCATTCCTAAATTCTCGTGGTGGTACTATAAATCCATTGCTGATGAAGTGGACGGGCATACGTTGCAGTATCCATTGTATGAGGATGGCAATACCTTTAAATATGATTTCGCTGCCATGAAAGAGATGGTACAGCGTGAGAATCCCAAGGTCCTGTTAATCGCTTCGCCCAATAATCCCACCGGTAACGGTCTGACCCCTGCAGAATTGGACGCTTTGTTGGCTGAGTTGCCCGTAACAACCATCGTTTTGGTGGACGAAGCCTATGCCTCTTTCGTATCTACTGATACGGACTATATTAAAATGCTGGTTGATAAATATCCCAACCTGATTATTTCACGCACGCTTTCCAAGTTCTACGGATTGCCCGGATTGCGCATGGGGTTTGGGTTTATGAGTAAGGAGTTGGCCAGCTTTGGCAAATACAGCAACAAATATCTGGGTTATAACCGTATCTCTGAGGATATTGCTATTGCCGCACTGAAATCGGATGCGCATTACCGGAATATAGCACGGCTGATGAATGAGAGTCGTGCCTGCTTTGAAGCGGAGATAGGGACGTTGCCTGGTTTCAAGGTATATGAGTCGGTGGCGAACTTTGTCCTTATAAGATATCCGATTGTCTTGAAAGAACGCTTACAGAAAGCTTTTGCCGACGAGGATTATAAGGTGAAGTTCATGAATGAACCAGACATCAATACCCATTTGCGTATTACATTGGGGCGTCCTGAACAGAACCGTATTGTCATTGACACCATTAAAAAAATTGCATTACAATGAAAGCGGTTATACTGGCTGCAGGGATAGCTTCGCGTTTGCGTCCGCTGACTGATACCACCCCGAAGTGCCTTCTGAAGGTGGGAGAGCGTTGCTTGCTGCAAAGAGCCTTTGATGCCTTGCTGCAGAATGGCTTTCGGGAGTTTGTCATCGTCACCGGATACAGGCAACAGCAGATTGTGGATTTCCTCGAATCCCACTATCCGGCATTGAAGGTTACCTTTATCTATAATGAAGCCTATGCTTCTACCAACAATATCTACTCCTTATGGCTCACACGGCCCTATGCGGATAAAGAAGAAGTCCTGCTGCTGGACAGCGATATACTCTTTGATCCACAGCTCGTTGCCAAGCTGCTTGGATATGCCCAAGCGGATGCGCTGGCTCTGAACCGTCATGCGCTGGGAGAGGAAGAAATCAAGGTGATAGCGGATACCGAGGGCAAAGTGCTGGAAATCAGCAAGACTTGCTCCATATCCCAAGCCATCGGAGAGTCCATCGGCATCGAGAAGATGTCTGCCGCCTATACGGAGGCGCTTTTCCGGGAACTGGAGGTAATGATTACAAAGGAAGGTTTGGATAACATCTTCTATGAGCGTGCTTTTGAGCGTCTCATACCGCAAGGACACTCTTTCTATGCACTCGATACTACCGAATATTTTTCAGTGGAGCTTGATACGGTGAATGACTTTGAGCAAGCACAGCGGTTGATTCCTTCACAACTTTATTAATTAATGGGCTGACTTCTATGGCAGATTATGATATACGTCCTTTGCAGCTTCGCATTCTGAAGATATTGCTTGCTGTGGATAAAGTGTGTAAAGAGCATGGCTTGCGCTATTATATTATGGCGGGCACTATGCTTGGTGCAGTCCGTCATAAGGGATTCATCCCTTGGGACGACGATTTGGATATCGGTATGCCGAGGGCAGATTATGATTTGTTGATGTCCCATTCCAAGGAGTGGCTTCCCCGGCCTTACGAGGCTGTCTGTGCCGAAAACGACCCCGATTACCCGTTGCCATTTGCCAAGATACAAGATGCCGATACGACTCTTATCGAGCGTATGCACCTGAAATACCTGGGAGGTATCTACTTGGATGTGTTCCCGTTGGACGGTGTGCCGCAGGGCAATCTGCAACAGCGAATCCATTTTGCCCGCTATGAATTCTACAAGCGGGTACTCTACTTTATCTACCGCGACCCTTATAAGCATGGGAAAGGTCCCGGCTCGTGGTTGCCGTTGTTGTGCAGGAAGCTCTTTACTACTGCCGGCGTACAGAGAAGCATCCGGAATGTGATGACTGCCTATGACTTTGACAAGTCTTCGTTGGTCTGTGATTATGACGACGGTATGCGCGGCATCATGCCCAAGACAGAATTGGGAACTCCGACTCCCGTCCTGTTTGAGGACGAAACAGTATGGGGAGTACAGGATTATGATGCCTATCTGACCCGGAAATATGGAGACTACATGGTAATACCGAAACAAAGCGGGCAGAGACAGCATAATTTCCATTATCTTGATTTGGATAAGCCCTACAGAGAATACAAAGGAGTATGATTTGCAGATAAAACATCTTTTAATACAACATCACTTTGTGAGATTAAAATCATAAGACAGCGGCAATTTTGCGGACTTGCGCCAGCTTCTCCATGAATGATTTGTCTTTCCGGGTGGTTAGCATATTGTATTTCAGTTGCAGGCGCATCAACGTCTCTGCATCGACATTCAATGCCGCTTCAAATAGCAGCGCTGTCTTTTCCGTCAATGGACGGTGAGCGTTGAGAATCTCGTTCAATACGGAATATTGCATACCCATTTGTGTCGCCAGTTTGCGCTGCGATATGCCTCGACATTCGATTTCATCTTTTAAAATCTCCCCCGGATGTGTCGGATAAGCAGGTGTTAACCTATTTGCGCACATTCTTTTGTTTATGTTCTTATCTGTATCCATATTTTTTATTTGTAATGGTTCGACAAATCTGTTATATCACATATTGTAGCAATGGTTTCTCCGTCCTTGATATGCTCCTCAAACTCTATTCGATATTGGTCATTTACCCGTACCGATGACAATCCGGTTTTATCTCCTTTCAGTTTCTCGTAGTTCAATGAATTGTAATTCAAAAGAGAAAGGACATTCGGCAATTCCACCATCAGGTCTATGACACGGATATATTTGCGGATTATCTGAGGTTGGTATCGGTGCTTCTTGTCAGATACGCCTTCGGTATATAACCGTTGCAAATATTCCTCGTTGAAATTGATTTCCATTATATGTTGTATTACTATGCAAAGGTATAACTTTTATTCGATATGTTCGCAAAAAAAGCGAATGCAAAATCGCTCATAATCATTAGTGCCCCGATTTTAACGGGCACTAATAATATCAATTAAAACATTAAAATAGCGCAAATAGCCTGTCCTTGATAACATTACATCAATGGCAGACTTCTTTTGTGTCTTTCAACAGGGACATTTACTGAATATCCTTACATTTTCCAAAATTTCCATAAGGGACCGAAATCTTTGGTTAATAAATAAAATACGCCTTTTAGGCGGCTGCGTATTAGACTTATGTTGAATCTATTTCCCGTTTTAAAAGTTCCTATCTTTTGGGAATTGAAATCTTCTCCTTTGTAAGTGAAAACTTTGCGGAATGTGGATGAAGTCATGCCCCATTTTAATAGAAATTGCATTTGACCACAATTCTTGCGTATGCGGGTAGTCGATTTTGTTTCAAAATGATAGATACGGCTGGCTTGTAGCCCTTTCATGAATCTGACTCCACACATATATAATTTTGCGGTGAAATCTGGGTCGCTGTACATTCCGGGTGAGTATTCTATACTATAACCGCCCACTAAATCCCAAATGTCCCGGTGTACGATATTGGGAGGAATGGTAGCCCCCATCCAGTCGTTTATTGGGTAGCTCATGTATTCTTTCAGTAATTTATCTTCTTGAAAAGTTTCGATACTGTCTCCATAATTGGCCAAGATGGTTGATGCGCTTTGTGTGTGTGGCTGTATTGATGTAGCTGAAAGAAAGAAATAATTATCAGGCAGCTTTTCTATTTCGTCATAAAGAACCTTGTCCCAAAAAGGGAGTACATACATATCATCATTCAAAAATAGAATATAATCAGTTTTGACTTTAGTGCGCATCATATTCATAGCAAAACATACTCCGACATTCTGTTCAGAATGTGTGTAATCAATTTCTTCTTTTTTTATCCACTCTAAAGTCCCATCACTTCCGTCGTTTACGTGTACAATGATTTGGTGATTGTAATAAGAGTTTCTTTGGATGCTTTGTATGCATAGTTTTAGGAAAGCAAGGTTATTCCATGTAGGTATAACGATTGAAAATAGTCTGTCTTTGGATTTTATAGCTGCCATCTTTTGTTGATTGAGAAAATGAACACAAAGATATTTATATAAATGGAGTTTTTGATTATAATTACTTGAAAACATTTATATTTTATAATATACGAAAACAATATTAGTTTGAAATATACTGTTTTAAGAGTAATATATAATACTTTTAAAATAGTCTGGATTTGAATTGAATTTTTATGCTTGCGTTTTATGTTGGCTGATGTTCTGTATTATATGATTAGCCTATATCGCTATTTGCGAAACTTGAATTAAGTTATTACTTTTGTGCCGAATCAGCATTTCTAATTAATTTGTTATGACCAAATTCTTAATTATCCGTTTCAGTTCCATAGGCGATATTATCCAGTGCATGGGGGTTATTGGCGGAATACGTGAACGGTTTGCAGATGTGGAAATCCATTGGATTACCCGGAAAGATATGGTGGGAACCTTGTCGATGGATGGCAGGATTGATAAAATCTGGGCGTTTGACAAGGAGACCGGACTTGCCGGGTTGTTGAAAATGGCGGCTGATTTGAGAAAAGAGCATTTCGACTACATTTATGACGCTCATAGTAATATCCGTTCCAACATATTGAAGCTGATATTGTCTCCATTGCCTTTTGTGAAACCTTATGTTGCTTTGCGGAGCAAAGAGAGAGGCAAACGCTTTTTGTTGTTTAAACTGGGAATCAATCATTTCGACAAGCCTTTCAGGGGGATGGTGTCTTTTCAGAAACCATTGAAGAAATGGGGAATTACGCATTTTCCGGACAACTATCACGACTGGCATTTCCCGGATGAAATACGTAGCAAGTATGAGAACTTTGTAACCAAAGATATGATTACGCTGGTGCCGTCTGCCAACTGGGAAATGAAACGCTGGCCCGTTTCCTATTGGAAAGAATTGGTTGCCCTTCTTCCTGAGTATAAATTTGTTATTCTGGCTGGTCCGAAGGATACTTTCTGTGAGGAAATCAGAAGTGCTGCACCGGAACGGGTAGTTAACCTTGCGGGGCAAACCTCATTGATGGAGTCTTCTTACATAGTGTTGCGTTCCAATCTGGTAATCAGCGCTGATACGGGTTTTATGCATGCCGCTGATTTGTTCCGTGTTCCTGCTTTTGCCTTGATGGGACCTACGGCCTTCGGTTTCCCTACGGGACCTACGGTGGAAATACTCGAAACAGCCCTGCCTTGCCGTCCGTGCACCAAAGACGGACGGGGTAAATGCAAGCTGGCTGTTTATCAGAAGTGTATGGTGGATATTACCCCCCAACAAGTCGCTGAAAAGATTATTGCTTCTCTTGGTTGATGGCGCCTATAGTCTTTGTAGTGGAATAACCGTCTACGAAAGGGATAGTTACTGTTTCTTGGGCGTACTCCCTGCCTACAATGTTTTCTATGGCATAGTCGCCACCTTTTACCAACACGTCCGGTGCAACTGTCTTGATGAGATTCAGAGGGGTGTCTTCCGTAAAAATCACTACGTAGTCCACTGCTTCCAAGGCTGCCAGGACTGTGGAGCGGGCGTTTTCATCATTGATGGGGCGCGATTCCCCTTTCAGACGTTTTACCGAGCTGTCCGAATTCAATCCTACGATAAGTACGTCCCCCAGTCTTTTGGCCTTTTCCAGATAGCACACGTGTCCTTTGTGCAGAATGTCGAAGCAGCCGTTTGTGAATACGATTTTGCGCTCCTGCGCACGCAGTTGTTTTATAGTATCTGCAAGTTGGGGAATAGGAATAAGTTTGCTGGCCGGTTTCCCGATTTGTAGCTCGTCCTGCAACTCTTTGAACAGAATGGGGCTGGTGCCTATTTTCCCGACTACAATGCCGGCCGCTTTATTGGCAAGATAAATGGCATCTGCAATAGGGATACCGGATGCCAGTCTGGTATATTCAACAGAAGAACGATGCTATATGGTTAGTGCTATCCGCTATGTAGATGAAGTGGTGGTCTATCGAAACGTGGGTGACATTGTGGATGAAGTGGATTTCGACCTGTTTGCCAAAGGCCCCGACCAGTCTCATGCGGGATTTCAGCGCGTAGTGGATTATTGTGGCGAGAATGACAAAGAAGTGGTTGTCATGGCCCGTACGGAAGGAATCTCCTCTTCGGAATTGAAGGACCTGATTAAATGTATGAAGTGATGAATATCAAAGACATAAAGATAGAAAAATGGCGAATTACGATATAAGACCTCTGCAACTTAGGCTGCTGGATATCCTGATGGCCATTGATGCGATGTGCCGTAAATATAATCTTAAGTATTATCTGGTAGACGGTTCTCTTATCGGTGCCGTACGCGAGAAAGGCTTTATTCCCTGGGATGATGATATGGACATCTGCATGCCCCGCGAAGATTACGAGAAGCTGATTGCGCATAGCCGGGAATGGCTCCCTGCTCCGTACGAGTTTGTCTGTTTTGAGAATGACCCTGAATATCCGCTTCATTTTGGCAAGGTGCAGGATGCAAGTACCACGTTGATAGAACGTCCCCATTTGTATTATTTGGGCGGGGTGTATGTGGACGTGTTTCCCATTGACGGGGCACCGGAAGGAAAACTCGCGCAGCGGTTTTACGACATTAAGTACAAATACCTGAAGAAGGCGCTCTATTTCCTTTTTCGCGACCCTTATCGTCACGGACACGGGCCTTCGTGCTGGCTGCCCTTGCTGGTGCGCAAATGCTATACGTTGCCGGGGTTGCAGATGAAGATAAAGCGGCACATGATGCTTTATGATTTGCGCACGAGCCGCGTGGCAGCCGTCAACCACAATGACGGACTGGGCAGTATGGTTGATAAAGAGAAGGTATTGGGGGAACCTACACCTATAGAATTTGAAGGAAAGACTGTTATGGGCATGAGGGATAACGATGCTTATCTGACGCAGTTATTCGGTGATTATATGACTCCTCCTCCTGAGGGTAAACGTCATCAGCACAACTTTTATTTTATGGATTTGAATCTGCCTTATCGGGAGTACAGGAAATGACTTACCTCCGTCTCTGGCTAACGGTCAGAACAGTTTCTTATAAAAGCGTTTGTTTCTTTTCCTTTTTTCAAATTTACCAAGTGCATCCATTACCTGCTTCGTGCTTTGTGCAATATCCCAGCCACGCAAGGAGGCATATTCTTCTGTGATATATTGCAGCAAGTCTCTCCTGTGGGTGATTCTCTTCAGGTTCTCCAGACATTCTTTGGGTGAAGCGGAAGCCTTGAAGGTGGAGCGGTTGGTATCGATGACGGTGAAGTGATACTTCCCCGCCTCATCAATGTGATAAAGGATGTTGCTCAGATTGGGGTCTCCGTGGAAGAATCCTTTTTGATGCATGGATACGAAAAAAGCCGCCAGAGCAGAAGCCGCCCGCTTGTCGAATGCTTCTTCTTTTACCAGTAGCGGATAGAGCGGCGGGTAATGGCATACGCCGGAGATGAAGTAGCCGGTATGGAACAGCCGATACTTTTTGCATTCAATGCATGCGATGCCTTCGGGAGTGTCTATCCCGATTGATTCTAACTTCTGGGCATATAAGAATGCTCTTTTTGCTTTGCTCTTCCGCCAGAAAGTATAGACCAGCCGTTGGATGAAGTTCGGTGTCTTGTATCGTTTTACAATCCATTCTCTATCATCGTTCTTGAATCTTTTGACCACATTGCGGCTGGCGTATATGGTTTCTCCTTCTGTTCCGAATTTCTCCGGCAGATTGGAGACAAATTCGAATGCCGATTGGTATTTGGGGTGGATGAGAATCTGCATACGGTTATTATTGGTTGGTGGTTTGCAGAAAAGCTATGGCCTTTTCTGCTGCTTGTTTGAAATAGAATCCTTTGGATATCCTGTCACTCATTCTCAATACATTGTTTCTCATCTCGCGGTATTCTTCGACAGTAATTGAAAGGAGTAATCGGTTCAGGTCTTCCAGTTTGCCGATACATAATCCCAAGCGGTTGCTTTGCACGAAAGGTGCCAAGGCAGCTCGCTCCCAGATAATGACAGGCAGTCCGCAACGAATGTATAGTGAGGTCTTGTGCGGAGTGTTGAACTGGAGGTACTCTCCGAAGTCTCCACAGCAGGTTTCTACGGAATCTCCGTCCCATACAAGGCCGAAATCCCCTTCTACGGATTCGATTAGCGTGTCGGACTGTACGAACCCTTTTATGCGAAAATGCTCCCTGCCTTTTGCCTCTTCCAGGAAGAATCCGCTGCCATACAAGTTTACGGAGTATCCTTCTATCTTTTCTCCCCATGAGTAAAGGAAGGCATTTTTTCGTCGGCTGAGTGCTCCGGCATATACAATCTGGTAGGGGGGGGATGGCAACTCCTTGTGTGCGTCCGGCCGCGCTACCGATAAATAATCCCATACTCCCAGATGGCCGACAGGTATCTGGCAATGTCGGTCTTTTATCCATTGCTGCATGGCAGGATTGGTCGCGATGATATAGTCGGCATGTTCCAGTCTCTTTATTTCTTGGGAAACTGAGAGCTTTTTGCGACGGAAAGAACCCAAGTCGTGTATGAGTATCACTATCTTGCAGCCTTTGAAATGGGCGACGTTGCAGATGAAGCTGAAATACTTCTTTAGGGGATATTGCAGGAAGAGTATGTCTCCTTTTCTTAAACAAACTAATGCTTTCAATACTCCAAGAAGTGTCAGTACAAATGATACGATGACGTGGGGAGAGAAAGTACGTTTGAGTCCGATGTTTCTGAATCCCCATCCCGCCATTAAATCTTCCATATCCGTTTTGGCTTTGTAGCCGGAACTGGAGACTCCTTTGTAGTTACGAGACAAATAACATTTCATGGTTTTTTGCTGATTACTGATTCTACTTTTTGTATGATACTTTGGACTTTTATCTGCGTTAAGCAGGCATAGTCGTCTCTGAGGCAAGGCTTGTTGCCGAAAATGGAACAAGGGCGGCAGGGTAGGTCTTCTGTTTGTATCGCATTTCCGGCGGTTTGTCCCCATCCCATAAATCCGGCAAAAGGATGCGTCGCTCCCCAGATGGAAATCACGGGAGTGGCAGTCAGCGAAGCCAGGTGCATGTTGGCCGAGTCCATAGATACCATTACTTTCAAATGGCTCATCAAGGCTAGCTCTTCGTCCAGTTTCAGTTTTCCTGCCAATGACAGCACATTGTTGTATGCTTTACTCCATAGCTCTAATTTTTCCGTTTCGGTTTTTCCTCCTCCGAACAGGAATATTCTCCAGTCTTTGTGAGATGAAGCTTCCTCTATCAGTCGGGCAATGGTGGTGTCGGGCAAAGTCTTTCCCCGATGTGCTGCGAAAGGGGCAATCCCTATCCAATGTTTGTCGTCAGGCATTCCGGTGACGGATTGGAACAGGGAAATGGCACCTTTTCCTTCGCTGTAGATGGAACAGAAAGTCGGTTCTATGGGATAGCCCAATTTGTCGAGTACTTCTTCATAACGGATAAAGGAGGAAGGAAGTTGTCTCAACTCCTTGTGCTTTGGTTTCACCAGTTTTCTTTTTTCCTTACGGCCTTTGTCGATGTGTGCTATTTTTGCTCCCGAAAAAATGAAAAGCATCCGTAATATTTGGGTGCGCAGCACGTCATGAAGGTCGGCCACGGCATCATAATGCCTCTCTTTTTTCAGTTCGCGGAACAGTCGAAACAACCCTCCCAGTCCTTTATATCGGTTTACGTCAACTCCCCGAAAGTGCACGTTAGACGGTGCTTCGGCAAACAAAGGTTGCATGAACGGTCTGCTTAGGACTGTGATATCCAGTTCCGGATATTGTCGGGCCAAGGAGTCAATGACCGGTACTGTCATCGCCACATCGCCTAATGCCGAAAATCTGATAACCAAGAGTTTCATTTCCTGCCGTAAAGAACCGGATTCAAACTTGGGTCATTGTACATCTTCATCTGTTTGTAGACCTTCATGTATTTGCTTCCGGCTTCAATGTCTGCAATCAGTTGGTCGATGGCGGTAGATAAATCATGCCGTTGCTCCAGCAGAATGTTCAGTTTGGCTTCGCACTGCGCATGATGTTCGGCGGTAGTCTCCGTACGCTCCACTTCCTGGCGCATGTGATGTATTTTCAATGCCAGAATGGAAAGTCGGTCGATGGCCCATGCCGGGCTTTCGGTATTGATGGTAGCGTCCGGCTTTACTTGGATACTCTTGTATTTGTCCAGAAAATAGCTGTCTATCAGTTCCACCAGATCCGTGCGGTCTTGGTTGGACTTGTCTATTCTTCTTTTAATCTTCAAAGCTTCTGAAGGCTCGATATTCGGGTCGCGGATGATGTCTTCCAGATGCCACTGTACGGTATCTATCCAGTTCTTCAGATACAGATAGTACTCAATGCTTCTCAGCTCGTAAGGATTTTGAATAGGAGTGTCCACATGGTCTTCCTTGTGATAGTCAAGAATAGACTCTGTAAATATACGATTGCTAAGTGTTGTAAAGCTCATAACTTCAAAGATTAAATGATAAACTATGATTTATTGAATGACAAAGCTAAGCAAACTTTCCTATATATCCAATTATTGTTGGGCTTTTTGTGTTGTCCCCGCACGGCTCTTTCATTTGTAGTAGTTATCGGAAACTTTAGCTATTCCCGTTTCAATCATTAATGAAAAACATCCGAAGTATTTGAGAAAAACATCCGAAGTGTAAAGGATAAAGTTGGAAGATATAAAGAGGAAGAGGTTTTTCCAGCTTTGGTCTTTCTATCCCAAACCTTGGGATAGAAAGACCAAGGCTTGGGATACATGTCCGTAAGCTGAGGATAAACCTTGCGCAACATAACTCCTTTAAATGAAAGAGCCGTGCTGCCCCGTCTTCTTGACAGCGCGTTGCCGGAGTTTTTCTACTTTGGCTGGGAGAGGTAATCGAAGCGAATCATCTGGTCGGAAATATCGTATGCTTTTTGGGCGAACTCGGCTTCCGCCGGGGTGGGCTCTTCACCTATCACCTCCATTTGGGGGCTGACGGCGAATCCTTTCTTGCATGGGTCGAGGATGCTTTGTCCCAATCCGCTCCAGTAATAATCGTCCAGTTGGAGCAGGTTCAACAGGGTAGGGTACATGTCGATTTGCCCCATCACTTTGTCATAACGCATGCCTACCGGAGAGTTTACTATGATGAAAGGGGTGAATGTCTTGTCGGATACGATGCCCTTGCCACCGGGTGCGTTGCACAGTTCTTCGCGGTAGGCAGCCAGTCCTTCGTGGTCACCGGTGATGACGATAAGGGTCTCGTCGTATTGTGGGAGTGTTTTCAAGTACTCCACGAATTTTCCTATCGCCTTGTCCGTATAGCGTGCGGTGGTCATGTAGTCGTTCATTTTCTGTGGAATGGCCGGAGAGAAATGAATCTCTTTCAATTCTTCGGGCAATTTGAAGGGAGCATGGCCGGAGTAGGTCACCAGCTGCATGTAAACATTCTCCCCCTTCTTCCAGATTTCCCCCTTCTCTATTTTTTGGCTGCATTGCGCCAGGAAGGAGCCGTCTCCGGTACGTTTGTGCGTGCCGAAGGCTTCTGTCAGTTCAAAGTCATGATAAGCTATGATGGTGTCGGTGCCGAAGCTGTAGGCTATGACGCCCTGGTTCCAGGTCGATACTTTATCAATGGTCAGGAGGTAGTTGCGCGAGTTCTTCTGCTGATGCATGGCTTTTTGCAGGGTTCCGTAGGTGTGGTCTGGATATTGGCTGCTGTATGTGCCGCTGTTGATGGGCAGCATGCCGGCGCAAAGCAACAGCTGTGCATCAATGGAACGCCCTCCTTTCACTTGCGTCAGCACGCGGGGAGCGTATAAGGTGGTGGAGTCCTGCAGCAGTTTGTTGAGATACGGGGTAATCTCTTGCCCTTCCACTTCCCTTTCGAGTACCCAGCTTTCCAAAGATTCTGCCAGGATGACGATGCAGTTGTTGCGGATTCCGATACGTCCGGCCAAAGGGTGATGTCCGGGTTTCTGGCTCAGCCACTCCTTTATCTCTTGCTGTATCTGTGGGGTGGCCTCCTGCTTCTGGTTGATGAGGTCATAGCATAGGCTTCCGAAGACGGTATACATGGAAGTGGTGCTTGCACACAGATAGGCTTTCTGGCGGACGGTGTTGTATGCTTCCTTGAATCCTCCTTTGGCCAGGGTGGTGATGGCAAACAGCAGGATACCGATTCCCAAAGCTCCTCCGTAATACTTGTATGATGTTCTTCCGGCGGTATTTCTTTTGTAATGCCAATAAAGGGGGATACCGGCAATGGTAGATAGAGGGAAGAAGATGTCGTACCAGCGGAAGGAGTCGTAAACGCTTCCGGTGAAATCGGCGAGGTTTCCAGAAAGTCCATAGCTGTTAAGTGGGATGGCAGTATAGTAGGTGCGGAAATACATCAGGTTGACAATCAGTAGTATATCCAGCAAAAGCATGATGACTATCTCTGTTTTCCAGAGCCGGAAGAACTTATAGGGGACGAGAAGTACGAGGGTGGCTATTATTTTGGTTGCATAAAATTCGATGGTAGAGAATGAAGCGAATGTGGTGGGTATGCTCCAGATGAAATCGAATAGCAGGAATTTGAAAAAAATGGTGATTCCGAACAAAAGAGTCACTTTATCTGTTGCCCCTTGTTGGCTGTTGGAGCAATGAAAAAGATTTCTTCTCATAAAATAGTATTTTTAAAATATTGGGGTGCAAAGATAGATGTTTTAGAGAAGAAAAAGCTTCATAAACAGCAACTTTTGGAGAAAAGTTGATAAAAGTCATTTTTTTTTCTGGATTGATGCAGTATATGCAGAATTCTTGTATTTACTTTGCAGACGTTTAAAGCAAAGAAAGCAAAACTGTTACAAACTAAGGGCTGGACTTTATTGTTCTATTGGTAATTTGAGGTGACGATTGTGTTGTTGCCGTGATATTTTGAGTGTATGAAGAAGCATTATTTATTTTTCGTTTCGGTAGCCTATTCCTATCCTATACTTCGCCCGCTTCAGGACGAAATCAGGCGTAGAGGGGATGATGTTGCATGGTTTATCGAGCCAGACTGCCCGGTTCTGTTGGATCAAGATGAGAGGTGGCTTCAAACTGTTCAGGAAGTGATGGATTATCAGCCTATTGCAGTTTTTGCACCGGGTAATTATATTTATGATTTCTTCCCGGGAGTGAAAGTTTCTCTTTTTCATGGCTACCCTATCAATAAGCGTGGCGATGAAAAGGACGACCATTTTTCTGTTCGCGGATGGTTTGATGTCTATTGCACGCAAGGAGAAACGAGCACTCTTCCTTTCAAGGAACTTGAGAGGAAATACGGCTTCTTCAAGGTATACGAGACTGGCTGGTGCAAGGCGGATACTTTCGTGAAGGAACGTGCGCATATTCCTCATAATGCACGTCCGGTAGTCTTCTACTCCTCCACGTTTACAAAAAATATTACTTCCGCCCCTCATCTGTTTGATACCATCAAGAGACTGGTACGCGAGAAGAACTGGGATTGGATTATTTCGTTCCATCCGAAATTCTCGGATATGGAAGTCCTCAAGAAATACAAGGAACTGGCTGCTTCCTGCCCCAATATTACTTTCCACGAGAGTGGACTTGTCGATGCCAAGCTGCTGAGCAGTGCAGATGTACTGTTATCCGATGCTTCGTCCGTCATTGTCGAGGCGATGATGTTGGACAAGCCGGTGGTGACCTATTGCAACACCATGCCGGGACCTCATTTGCTGAATGTCACTGACACGGATGCTGTAGAGGGAGCGATAGAAAAGGCCATTTCCCGTCCGGCAGAACTGATGGAGCGGATGCGTGCTTATGTGCACAAGCATGAGGCCCATCTGGACGGTGAGTCCTCTTCACGGGTACTGGATGTCGTAAACAACTACATCTGGTATTTTCAAGGTAAAACCAGAACCAAGCCCTGGAATCTGGTGCGTAAGTTTAAATTGCGATGGCGGGTGGGCTATCCGTTGATGGCCACTTTGCGGTTATGGTAATTGTCATAGCTTATGGAGAACACTGAGACACTACCTCTGATAAGTATTATTGTACCGGTCTATAATGTAAAGAATTACTTGGAGAAATGCCTGCAATCCATTTGCGGGCAGACTTATAAGAATCTGGAAATAATATTGATTGACGACGGCTCTTCCGTTGGTTCGGGAGAGCTTTGTGATTTATTTGCCCAAAGGGATGGACGGATAAGAGTTTTTCATCAGGCAAATGCAGGTCAGAGCGCAGCCAGGAATAGAGGTTTGGCGGTAGCTCAAGGTGAATTCCTTGGTTTCGTGGATAGCGACGACTGGATTGAGTCGGATATGTACGAATTCTTGTATCGCCTGTTGAAAGAGAATGGGGCAGACATATCCATCTGTTCGCACTACCGGGACAAGGGAGGTAAGAGCGTGTCTAAATATGCTTCCGGAGAACGGTTCGTGTTTACTCGCGATGAAGGTATGCGTGCGTTGGCAATAGACAAGCATGTCCGAAACTATATGGTAGATAAACTATTCAGACGCAGTCTGTTTGCAGGTATCGTCTTTCCGGTGAACCGTGTTTTCGAGGATATGGCTATTTGTTACCGGGTGTTTTATGGAGCAGAAAAGTTGGTGATGCAAGACACTCCTAAATATCATTATATGATACGGGAAGGGAGTACGATGCAGAGCAAGTACAATCCCTGGAAAGAATATCAATTATTTCTGGCTGTATGTGAGCAAAACGATTTTATCCTTGCGAAGGGTATTTGGGATAGAACTCCTGTGTTTGTTATTCAGAGAGGATTGCATCTAATAGATCATATCCAGTTAGTGGAACGTTCTTTCGCGGCAGAAGATATTGTAAATAAGGTGCTTTTTGAAATACATAAGTACGATAGGTTTAGCTGGCGGCATATTGGAATATCTTGTGCGATAAAGCGTTGGATGATTTGTAATCATTTATTTTTGTATCGTGATATATATCGTTTTTTTAGATTGATGTTTAAATCGAAACGACATCGTTTTTGAGAAAAGTAGCTATGAATCAAAGTCCATTAGTAAGTGTCATCATTCCTAATTATAATTATGCGCGTTTTTTAAAACAGCGTATGAACTCTATATTACATCAAACTTATACGAATTTTGAAATAATCTTATTAGATGATGCTTCTACCGATGAGAGCTTTGAGATTATAGACCAATATAAGAATCACCCCCAAATCTCTCATGTTGAAATAAATAGGAGTAATTCTGGTACTCCTTTTTTGCAGTGGAAAAAAGGACTTTCATTGGCTCGTGGCAAATATGTATGGATTGCAGAAAGTGACGATTATGCCGATCTCTCTTTTTTGGCTACTACTGTCCCATTGATGGAAAAAAATACAGAAGCTGCTTTATGCTTTGTAGGAAGCTATTGTGTTGACGAAGAAGGAAATGAACTGAACTTGGATCACAATAGGTGGGGAAAGAGACAGCTTTCTTGTAAAGAAGGATATAGGATATTTAATAGCTCTGATTATGTTTTACGTAATTTGTATTGGAGGTGTTATATATTCAACTCCAGCGGTGTACTTTTTAGACGCGATTTATCAGAAGCGATAGATGGGAGGGAATGGTCCTCGATGAAATCGAGTGGCGATTGGCTGTTTTGGACTGAAATGGCTGGTATGGGAAAAGTGATTGAGGTTTATAAGAAGTTGAATTACTTCCGTTCTCACCGCTCTACTTCTGCCCAAGCAAGAAGGTCGGGAATTGCATGGGAAGAAGATTTCACTGTGATTAGTAAGATTGAACAAAAATATCCACAAATTACTTCTTATAGAAAGATGCTCCGTCGCGGTATCTTCTATAAGAAGATAAAACGTGCCCAGTTTGACCGGAATATTAAGCAAGGTTTATTTGAAAAGCTGGAAGATGTGTTACATGGAGGATATAAATCATATCTGATAGAGAGATTAAATAAATATTTGAGTTCCTTAGTCCCTTGTCTGCCAACTGAGCAACGAGACAGATTATAAGCACTATACATAAGTAATATGAAAAAAATCCTTTTTATTATCCCTTATATTCCTTACCCTCTAAATTCAGGAGGGAATCAGGCTTTTTTTAATATGGTGGACTATATCCGCCATAAAATGTCTGTTTCTATCTTGCTTTATCCTGTAACAGATTCTCAAAAAAAAAGTGTTGAGCGTTTAAAGGAAATATGGGAGAATGTCACATTTTATATTTTCACCAAAGAAGATGGGATGAACAGTCTTAAAGTAAAACATCTCTTTTATTACAGGTGGTTAGATAAGATAAAAGGCTCTATTATACGCAAGATGAAACGGCAATTTACCTTTTCAGAGAATGGAATAATTGATTGGGTGCGTAAAAAATCAACTCTGCATACTTCAGTGTTTTCTTCCTTTGATGCTGGCTATATAAATTATGTAACTCATATTTCTCAATTTGGATTTGATATCATTCAAGTGGAATTTTATGAATTAATATCTTTGGGATATATTTTGCCACAGAATGTACAGACTATTTTTCTGCATCATGAACTACGTTATATTCATAATGAAAACGAGATTGCTTTATTTAAGAAAGTAACAGGGGAAGATTTTATGTCTCTACAAGTAGCAAAAGACTTTGAACGTTGTGCATTGCAACGTTTTAAGCATGTTATTGTGTTGACTGATGTTGATTATCGGATATTAAAGGACTTTGTTGGAAATGGTGACCATATTTATGTTTCTCCAGCAGTTGTTCAGGAAGCAAAAAGTGCGGAAGTTGCTTCCCTTCCTGTAGCTACTAATAGATTGACATTTTGGGGAAGTGGAAACCATTGTCCCAATTTAGATGCTGTTGCCTGGTTTTGTAATGAAATAGCCCCTTGTTTGCGAAATGCGGGGGTATCTTTTAAATTTCAAGTGATTGGGACGTGGAACTGTTCATTAATGCAAGAATTACGTACAGTGTGTCCTGAAATGGAGTTGATAGGTTATGTAGACGATTTACATGCTTTTGTTAGCGGTAGTATTGCATTGGTTCCCATTCGTATAGGTAGTGGTATGAGAATGAAGATATTGGATGCGGTATTTGCTAAAGTTCCGTTTGTAACAACAGCCAAGGGTGTTGAAGGTCTTGATTTCCGTAATGAAGAAGAATGCTTGATAGCTGATACAGCAAGTGGTTTTGCCGCTGAGATTGTAAGGCTAATGAACGATTCTGGGTTGCAGGCTAAGTTAATAGAACAGGCAGGATATAGATTACAACAATTATATAAGCCACAGGAAATGCTGGATAGAAGATTGCAAATTTATAATCAGATTTTATAAATTATATAGATGTTATGAAAAAGATTCTTTATATTATTCCTTATGTTCCTTATCCTTTGACATCTGGGGGGAACCAAGCTTTTTTTCACATGATAGACTATCTTCGTGATAAGATGGATATTTCTATATTGCTCTATCCGATAAATAAGGCGCAGGAATCGGATGTAGAGGAATTGAAGAAGTTATGGGATAATGTAGATTTTTATGTGTTTACAGAATCAATGAAGGACCCGGAAGTGCGTAATCCATTTTATTATAAATGGTTAAAGAAAGCGAGGCTGTCTGTTAAGAGAAAAATGAGACGGCAGTTGCTTGTTGAAGATAAATGGGATATTGCACGCAACAGGTCTACTTTATTTGTTTCTAATTTTAAGCCACTCCATAAAAAGTATGTACGGTTTATTTCGAAAGTAGTAAAGCAGGGATTTGATATTATTCAAGTTGAATTTTATGAGTTAATCTCGTTAGGATACCTGCTTCCAGAAGATGTGCAGACTGTATTTGTACATCATGAGTTAAGATATGTCCGTAATGAAAATGAAATGCTTCTTTTCAATCAAGTGAATGATGAAGAACGTATGCTGTTCAGGATAGCGAAAAATTTTGAACGTTCTGCGTTACAGAGTTTTAAACACATAATTGCACTAACAGAAACGGATCGTCAATTATTGACAGGTTTTGTTGGTAGGGAAAAACGTATCTACGCTTCTCCGGCAGTAGTGCAGATGATTGCTGGTGAGGAAGGAAAGTTTGTCCCTGCTACCCGTCGTTTAACTTTTATCGGTAGTGAGGATCATTATCCAAATTTGGATGCGGTGATGTGGTTCTGTAAGGAAATCGCCCCGCGTTTACGTAAGAAAGGGGCTAGCTTTGCTTTTCAAGTAATTGGCAAATGGCATACAGTCTATGCAAAAAAACTATCGGATTCTTGTCCGGAGCTGGAGTTTGTAGGATATATAGAGGATTTGCATGCTTTCTTGCAGGGAAGTGTGAGTGTGGTTCCGGTTCGTATAGGTAGTGGTATGCGTATGAAAATTTTGGATGCTATTTCTTCAAGGATACCTGTTGTAACTACTACCAAAGGAGTGGAAGGTATTGACCTTCGTGATGGAGAAGAATGTTTGAAGGCTGATAGTGCAGATGAATTTGTAGACACAATAATACGTTTGTTGGGCGATGTGAACTTGCAAAAAAAATTGGTCAACCAAGCTGATTATAGATTACGGCAGCTATACAATCCGCAGAAAATGCTGGATAGAAGATTGGAAATCTATAATCAGATATTGGCTGATAAAGGTTAGGCTGGTGCGATAACTTTATTTGTTTAAGGCTGATACATGCTCTATGCAGCTAATCAGCCTTTGCATAATCAAATCCCAGTTGTAATTCTTTTGTACATAATTGAATCCCTTTTCCCCCATTTCAATTCTTAATGCGTCAGAAGAGTCTATTTTGTACAGTTGTTTTATAAATTCTTGTTCATTGGAATAAGCTAATGCGGCATGACCGCTTTTCTTACAATGTTCTTTCATTACATTGCAGAGTCCATTAACCAACATGGGCTTTTTTAAACTCATTGTTTCAAGTAGGATGAGTGACAAACTCTCAAATTTAGATGGATTGATTACTATCTTGGCATGTTCTATGATAGATGTTTTCTCATGCTCATCTACAAAACCGGTATAAATGATGTCTGGATGTTCGTATGTTTCACAAAAGATGCCTCCTACAAGCACAAATTTTAGATTTGAGGTCTTGTATGCCTGTTTATATGCTATGAAATAGTCAAATATCTTTTGCACTTTATCACGGTCTACTCGACCTACGTATAGTAAATATTCAGATGGGAGGTGATATTTATTTGCCGTTGTCTCCCAATTTGCGGGTGTTGCTACTTCACAACCTACACTGATGATGCCATGTGGAGACATGAAAGGACCGAAAATCCCTTCAGCCAGTTTTTCTTCAGCACGAGTATTGAAGCCAATATATGCAACTTTAGTGAATACTTTTGTAAGAACAGAACGGAATGCTGCCCTTTGGTAATGCATTGTGGGAATAACGATTGTTTTCTTGGGTGCATACAGGGCTGTATAGAATACAGGAGGGTAGTCTATTGTAATTGGGATTAACACCTGATAATTATCTTTGTTATCTTTGATAAAAGAGAGTAGAGAAGGAGAGTAGAACACACTACTTTCGTATTCCTTGATTTCCCATTTCTCCCGATATGTCCATATCGGGCAAAACAAGGAAGCAAGAGAAAGCAAGCGAAGTTTATATAATGGTTTACGGAGCTTTACTGATTTTCGTGCTTTTCTTCCATAATAATGTACCTTCTCCTTGTCAATGGGAGTTGCTTTAAATCTGCGTACAAGTACCCCGTTGATAACTTCATTTCCTTCGGCATATTCGTTCTCTCCGGTTTTGTAATTCTTCACGCAAGTAGTTAGAACCTCTACTTGATAATTGTTTGTTAACCTCTCGGCAAGCATTTTACAATGGTACTCTGCTCCCCCATTGATATCTTCTCCGTACCGAACAACTACAAATGCTATTTTATTCATTTCTTTTGCTTTCTGATTTTGTTTATCATATATAACTTCCAACGTAAATATTGCAAATAGTTATGTTTGATACTATTGGACTGCTTTAGGGCTCTGTATAGTTCCTTTTGGCTGGTACAGTCTGTTAGAGTTAATATGTCGGATATAATAAGTTTAAGCCTTCGTTTGGTATGTAATGGGCAAGGCTCTTTTCGTTGTTTGTAATAGTCCTCAAGCCAGTTGAAGAATGCGATACTTGCATAAGTCCTTCTTATCTTTAGTTGAGTATCAGGGTTAGCCGAAACATTGACTCCGCTATTGCGCCAAAGTATTTTTGAAAAAGGGATGGTATATATGCCTTTGTCTTTGGCACTGGCTATGACGGTTGCATTGTCTGACCGATAAGCTAAATCAAAGTTAATGAATCCGCCTGAGGCATAGAAGTGTTGAGTCTTGAATATGAATTCAGGCATTCGGGCATCAATTCTATTTGTGTACAGCATATATAAAAAGTTGTCTGCGGACAAGACAGAAGGATATGGGGGGCATTCGGATGTTACTTCTCCTTTGGCATTTATAAGGTTGATGTCAAAGTGAAAAACATCGAAATCGCCATTTGTTTGAAGACTTTTATAGAAATTCTCAACACATGTGGGTTCCATAATGTCATCATCAGAAAAGAGACAAAAAAAGTCCTCGTCTTGTATCATACTAAGACAGCGGTTCCATTGCAGTACTAAATCTGTACTGCCTAAATTTGTAGGAAAACGCTTGTAGATGATGAGAATATTCAGAGACTATTTTTTCTAAGTTATAAGGGCTATTGTCATCACCTATATAAACAGTAAAATTTTTATTAGTCTGTTGAGCGAGAGTTTCTAGAGTCTTATTAAAAAATGCATCCTTGTAAGCAGGAATAATGATTGCTAACTTGTTTGCCATACATCAAATTTAATTCAAATAAAACTATTTATGCAAAGGTATTATAATAAATGAAGTATTGCAAGCGTTTTGATTGTTTGTTATAATTAATGTTGTTAAAGACTGATTGTCCCTTAATTTTTTTATCATAGTAAATAGAATCTGAACGTAAGCGGAGATGTTCTTTTACCTAACTATGACCACATTCTGAACACGGCAAAGGGAGGATTGTTCCTGAGATAAAGAAACTGGTGTTGACAGTGAGAAGTCAAATGTTGAAAATATCTAGAAAGGTTTTGGAGTTGTAAACAGATGTGAATCTTTATTGTAGATTGGAGGAAGGAATAATAGTATAGAGGAAGGTTTGAGTCTTTCGTGCTCCTTTGGGGAGAACAGTGTGTCCATATCAAGATAAGTGCCTTGTGTTATCTGAGATAATTCCTTTTCGGCTTTGATACCGATGTTCCTACTGTTTAAACTATCGATAGAAAAATCACAGAAATTCATATTTGCCATCATTCCACCATTTGAAGGCTTTTTGCGCGTAAATACTCATAGCATTGATTATGAGTGAAGCGAATAATACTAAAATTCTTCTTCTGTTGTTTATTCGTGTGCATTATATATCTGTCATTCTAAGTATACAAAGAATGACAGATATATAAGATTGTTAAAGATTAAATGTAGGCATTGAATGATGGAATACTGTTATTAAGGTCTGATTACATATCCATCAATGCCTCCATACTGTTCACCCCATTCAGCTTGAGCATATTGTACTGTTGCATAATCGGTAGTATACCATGTATCTTTTGTATGTGTACTTTTTAGACGATAAAGGGGAATGGTGTTTGGTTGTTCGCTTGAGTATAGATATCCATCAATGCCTCCATACTGTTCACCCCATTTATTAATGGCATATTGAACACTAGCATAGTCGAATGTGTACCAAGTGTCTTTTGTGTGTGTACTTTTAAGTCGGTACATAGGTCTAGCATTAGGTGAAGGTTCTGCTAAGACGAAGCCTAAGATTCCCTGACACTCATCCCCAAATTGACTGTTGGCATAATTCACATCATCTTGTGAAAAGACCCACCAAGAATCTTTTGTGTGTGTACTTTTTAGTTGAAACATTGGTTTTATCTTTATAATAGGAGTTATTTTGCTATTGATATATTTTAGAACAGCATCTTTGATTTGCTGTTTTTTTATAGGGTCTTTGATGAAATCATAGATTGGGTAGGTTCTGTTGAAGTTGACTTCTGTTAGTACACAATGTGTGTTGTCAACGGATTGCTGCCATCCGCTGAGGCTGAAAGTATGGTTATAAACTCCATCTGATGTAATTGTTACTTGATGACCATCATGTTGACCGCCGTACATGTTGATTTTGCATGACCAATTACTATTTTTTCTTTGGTATTGTTCTACGACTTCTTTGGAAGAACTGCCGGAGAATGACAATCCGACTCCTCCTACCGCGAATGTGGCACCGGCTGTAGCAATGTTTTTCTTGGATTCTGTTTTCAAGTTGTCGGTGATTGTGGATTTATAGAAAGCTGATAAACGTCCTCCAACATTAAAGTCTATGAGCACGTGTGTACCGAACTCTTTTATAATGGCATCTGCTGAGGCTGTTGCAAGTTTGTTTTTGAAATAAGTTGTTAGATAGTTTGCTAAAGAATCTGGCTCACTGTAGAGGTTGTATTGCTCTAATTGCTTGATTTGGTCAATTCGAATATAGGTTTCTTTGGTAGTAACGTAGTTCTTGTTAACGCTTTGTCCTTCAAATGAGGCAGAGAAAGCATAAGGAATCTTTCCTCCATCAAGTTCGCTTTTCTTTACTTTTTCAGCAACGGAACCTGAGAACTTGTTGTTTCGTATGATTTCTTTTGAATACATCATGTAGTCATCTCCACCATATACATGATCTTGGATTTCACCGATATATTCAACTTTGTATAATTCTGGATTTCTTTGGACGAATTTGTCAATATCCAGCACAGCATATTTTATGGCTTGCCTGGAAAGGTATTCTTCTGTTATGTCATAGCCATAACCCAATACTTGAAACTTGCCATCTCCCATTGACTTAGTTGTTGGCATTTGTTGGTCTTCTTGAACAAACTGCTCGTCAAAAGTGTTGGTGCAGCTAATGGCGAATATTCCCATTGTAATGATAGGAATAAAGAGAAAATGTCTTTTCTTCATAATTTTGATAATTAATTTAGTTTTCCTTTTGAAAGAACTGGGTTAACGCGTATTTAGTCCTTCTAATCGGTTCGTTTTATAGATTGGTAATATATATATATTATTTCCTTGTCAGTTGGATGTTTCTATAGTGTGAAGTTGCCATACAAGAATACTCCATCGGATTCTATTTGGATAAAATAGTTGCTGCAAGATTCTTTATCTAGGTTGATGCTGATATTTGTTGGTGTATCGCATGCTTCTGCATAGACGGTTTCACTGGTTGATTCATTGATGAGGAGGATGGTGACAGTGGGTAATACCTCGTTGAAGTCGACACATACCGTATTATTATATAGGTAAGCGTTGGCGGTTTGAATGATACTACGAGATATAGGGGTATCTCCTTTACTAGTCGGATTTTTTCTTTTTGCTTGGATTAGGGCGATTTCTGTAAAAGGATTGTTCTCTTTTTGTGCGTATGTCACAATATTGCTTAAAAAGAATGCCACAATTAAGATAGACAATAGTTTCTTCATCATTATACACTTTTTTTGATTATTGATGGCACAAAGGTCGGCTTAATACGGCAGGATAAGTGTATAATATTGTATAATTTCGGTGTATAATGGCGTATAATATTGTATAATTGTTGTACTTGCTAATGATTGTTATGATTGGCAAGATGATTAGAGATTCCTTTTTAAAGCTTCCTTAAGAGATATCTCTTTGTGTGCAAAGCCCATTTTGTTTTCTAATATGCGGTCTGCTTTTTTGTAAATAGTATCTCGTTCGCAGCTCAATATATGGCAAAAGTGGCTTATCGGGAGGTTTGTCAGGTACAGACAACATAAGTAGATTTCGTCTTCCGTCAAGTGATATCTTGATTGTAGTTCTTGGGCAATATTATTCCAACATCTATCGGTTTCTGTAATTAGTTGTAGCCGGTCACCTTGATGCATTATTTCTGATTCTGCCTTTTCTTTATGAGAGCGGATGATTAGAATCATCTTGTCGTATACTTCAGATTGTTCGAACAGAACAAGTCCTGCCTTATACAGCATTTCTTTTTCGGTTCGGTTATTGGGCTTTTGCTTTCTTTTCTTATAGGATAGGATGATTACAGCTACAATGAGGGTTAATGTGATTATTGATATACTTATGATAGAGTAATGGGTGTGTTTGCTGATTATGTTTTGCTTGTTGCTTGGCATCCCTTGTTCTGCGCAGACAATGGCATCGGGCTGTCTGGACTTCTGCATGCTGTCCAAATAGGCAGAGTAGTTGCGTTCCATCTCTAAGGAAGTAGCTAAGTCTCCTTGCTCTTTGGCTATGTCTGCTAGATACATGTAAGCCCCGGCTTTGGTGGCATAGTCTGTTGTGAAAAGGGATTTTTGTAGGTAGTAGCGGGCAGAATCATATTGCAATATTAGGTAATATGCGCTTCCAAGTAGTTCGAAAGCTTTGTAGCATGTTGTGCGGTCTTTCTGTACGCCAAGATTCTGTTTGGCGAATTCTATAGCTTTCTCTCCGTTTTCCATCCAGTTGTATAGTTGGCATAGTGAGGAGAACACATTTTCTTTTAATTGTATGTTGGACTGTTTTTGGACGATAGCGAGTGCCTTCAACATCATTTTTTCGGCTTCGGGATAGAATTCTTCTCCTTTTTCCATACAGATGAGTCCTCGTCGTGACAGAACTTCTGCTTGAAGAACAGAGTCCTTTAGCTGAATACCTATTTGTTGTGCCAATTGATAGCTGGAATCGGCTTGTGTATTTAGGTTTTGTGAATAGTATAGATAACCTATATTCAGGTAGATAAGACTTAACAGACGTTTCTCTCCTGCTTCTTCAGCCAAAGGTTGAGCTATAAGGTACTGGGTCATGGCTTCTTTTTTCTTTCGTGAATCCCGGTAGACGCAGCCGGAATAGTAATGGGCCCTTGCCCGCTTTTCTATGTCGTTTGTGCCGTTGTAGTAGGTCAGGGCCGATTGTATCAGGGAATCATTGGTTTGGATAATGTAGTTCTTATCTCTTGCTTCTGTCATTAATAGGCCATAATAAGCACTGTCAGCTTGGGTCTGCAGGCTGTTTGTCGGGAATGCTTCGAGCATAGATAGGGCAGTGTCCGGTTGCTGAACGATGAGCGAGTCAATTGCAATCAGGTACTTATTATAGTTCACTCGGGTATTGCAAGCAATGGACAGAAGTACGATTAGGACAGATAGGGTTGTGATAATAGCTTTTCTCATGTGGTGAACAAAGTTCTCAGTTAAGTCGGGTGCAAAGGTACATCTTTTTCATTATTTACTCATATAATTGCTTGGGCATATTGAAGTTTGAAGAAAATTGTGTGGAAGTTAGGAGTAAAGATGGAAAATAAATGAGCCGGCTATTATTAAGATGACAATGTATGAGTGTACATGGTGCTGGAGAAGTATGCAAGGACACAAAAGAAAGTAGAGAATGTGGGCATTTAGGCAGAAATAACCTGAAACCCTTTTCCATTCCCTCGTTTTCTTGTATCTTTGCGACCTCATAATTCACTTAACTACAAGCAATGAAGGAATTTCTGCAGCTGATGCGACGCTTTGTGTCGCCTTACAAGAGATATATCGGTTGGGCAATCGTGCTCAATGTACTGTCTGCCATATTCAACGTATTTTCATTCACATTGTTGATTCCTATTCTCAATATCCTCTTCAAAACGGGGGAGAATACCAAAGTGTACGAGTACATGGAGTGGGGGAGCGAAGGCATCAAGGAAGTGGCGGTGAATAATTTCTATTACTACGTCACCCAGATGATTGAGACACACGGACCACAGATGACATTGCTGTTCATGGGGCTTTTCCTTGCTTTCATGACCATGCTGAAGACTTCCTGCTATTTCGGTTCTTCCGCCATTATGATTCCCCTTCGTACGGGAGTGGTACGCGATATCCGCGTGATGGTCTATTCCAAAGTGATGCACTTGCCGCTCGGCTTTTTCTCTGAAGAAAGGAAAGGGGACATCATTGCACGTATGAGCGGTGACGTAGGCGAAATTGAAAACTCCATTACCAGCTCACTGGATATGCTGCTCAAGAATCCGATCTTGATTCTGCTTTATTTTTCCACTCTGATTGTAACCAGCTGGCAGCTGACTCTGTTTACTGTCCTGGTATTGCCGGGTATGGGCTGGCTGATGGGAAAAGTCGGCAAGAAACTGAAACGTAAGTCGTTGGAAGCCCAAGGGAAATGGAGTGATACCATGTCGCAACTGGAAGAGACGCTTGGTGGACTGCGTATAATCAAGGCTTTCATAGCCGAAGACAAGATGGTAGACCGTTTTAAGCAATGCAGCGACGAGCTGCGTGATGCCACCAACAAGGTAGCCATCCGTCAGTCGTTGGCACATCCGATGAGTGAATTCCTCGGTACGCTGCTCATTGTATTGGTACTGTGGTTCGGTGGTCTGCTTATTCTGGGCGACGGCACTTCCATGGAAGCATCAACGTTCATCTTCTATATGGTGATTCTGTACAGTATCATCAATCCGTTGAAAGACTTTGCAAAGGCAGGATACAACATTCCAAAGGGTCTGGCATCCATGGAACGTGTGGACAAAATACTGAAAGCCGAGAACCCCATTAAGGAACCGGTAAACCCGTTGCCGCTGCACGGGATGAATGACCGGATTGAATTTAAGGACCTCTCCTTCAGTTACGACGGCAAGCGCGAAGTGTTGAAGCACGTTAATCTGATGGTGCCCAAAGGACAAACCATTGCACTTGTCGGCCAGTCCGGCTCCGGCAAATCTACATTGGTGGATTTGCTGCCGCGCTATCACGATGTGCAGTTAGGTGAGATTACAATTGACGGTGTGAATATTAAGAATTTTCGCATCCACGACCTGCGTGCGTTGATAGGAAACGTGAACCAAGAGGCCATTCTGTTCAATGACACCTTCTTCAACAACATTGCCTTCGGTGTGGAAAATGCAACTATGGAGCAGGTGGTCGAAGCGGCAAAGATTGCCAATGCCCACGACTTCATCATGGAGACCGAACTCGGTTATCAGACCAACATTGGCGACCGTGGCGGCAAGCTTTCCGGCGGACAGCGCCAGCGTATCAGTATTGCCCGTGCCATCTTGAAGAATCCGCCTATCCTGATACTCGATGAGGCCACTTCAGCACTCGATACCGAAAGCGAACGACTGGTGCAGGAGGCTCTGGAACGGCTAATGAAGACCCGTACCACGATTGCCATCGCCCACCGCCTTTCCACCATCAAGAATGCGGATGAGATTTGTGTACTCTATGAAGGTGAAATCGTGGAACGTGGTAAGCACGAGGAACTTCTCGAGAAGAACGGCTATTATAAGAGACTGAATGATATGCAGTCTCTCTCATAGAAATAAAATTCTGCGTACTTTGCTTCCACCCGCTTGTGCTAGGCTGTTATGACTAAAATAGGAAGTTAATTTCCTGCAAACAGCCTATTAATTCTTCTTTTTCTTCTATATTTCTTACGCAGAATCTATGATGCAGGTGGGTGTTGGCGGCTGCCGGCAGAGTGTTTCACGGCTGTTAGGCGATGATGAATAAAGGGTGTTCTTTTACCTTTTACGCTTTTTTAATATCCGCTTGCTTCCATTCTATCGCTAATTATCCTATTTTTGCAAAGAACACATACATAAACATTGCAAATGCCATGAAAAAATTATATCCAACGTCTACGACGACAGCTACTATGACTATCAGTCCAAGTACTCTTAATCATGTAATTCAATCGATCCCGATAATACTATAACTGTAAATATTTAATATTCGCCTACCATGAAAATAAAAGTTGGTTTGATAGGGTTCGGCAGAATGGGGCAAATGTATTGGGAGGAAATGCAGAAAAGCGGTCGATGGGACATCGCATATATCTGCGATACCGATCCGGCCTCCCGAGAATTGGCAAGAAACCTTTCCCCTTCATCCAGAATCATATCCGATGAACAAGAAATCTTTGATGACCAGAGTGTAGAAGCTGTTGGTCTTTTTGCATTGGCAAATTCCAGAAAAGAACAAATAGAGAAAGCTGTCCGGAGCCATAAGCACATCCTGACGGAGAAACCCATTGCCGACACCATCGACAAGGAATGGGAAATTGTGGACCTGATTGAAAAGTATGACCGCATTGCCGCTGTCAACCTTTATCTGCGCAACTCCTGGTATCACCAGACTATGAAGCAGTTTATCGATGAAGGCGAGATTGGCGAACTTGCCATCCTGCGCATCTGCCACATGACTCCGGGACTGGCACCGGGCGAGGGACACGAATATGAGGGTCCCGCCTACCACGACTGCGGCATGCACTACATAGACATCGCCCGCTGGTATGCCGACAGTGAATACAAGAGCTGGCATGCGCAAGGCATGCGGATGTGGGACTACAAGGACCCCTGGTGGGTACAGTGCCACGGTACGTTCGAGAACGGCATCGCCTTCGATGTCACACAAGGCTTCGTCTACGGACAACTCTCCAGAAACCAGACTCATAATGCATATACGGACATTATCGGTACAAAAGGTATCGTGCGCATGACGCATGATTTCCGGACTGCCGTAGTGGAACTTCACGGCGTGAACCGTACGCTTCGCCTGGAGAAACCGTTTGGCGGAAAGAACCTGGACAAGCTCTGCAACATTATGGCAGACTCCATCGAGAGCGGGAAACGCGATCCGAGATTGCCGCAGATGCGAGACTCGGCCATTGCTTCCCAATACGGATGGACCTTCCTGGAGGATGCGCGCCGCCACGACCTGCCCGGCATAGGCGACTTGCAGACGCTGGAGGAAATCAGGGAGCGCCGGAGGCATATGAAAGAAGGTTACGGACTGCTCCGTCCGAAGAAGACGGTAGTCTGATGCCTACTGTAATTAAGGATTGTTTTAAAACTCATTATATTAACCGATTTTAAAATCTAAAGAACCATGTCGAAATTTACAAGAAGAGAATTTCTTAAGACCGGAGGTTTAGCTTTGGCGGGTCTTACCATTGCTCCAAGCAGCATTTTGGGTAAGAGCCACGGACACGTGCCTCCCAGTGACCGTTTGAACATTGCTGCCGTAGGTATCGGCGGTATGGGACACACCAACATCAACCATGTGAAGGCTACGGAAAATATCGTGGCGCTTTGTGACGTAGACTGGCGCTACGCGAAAGGTGTGTTCGATGAGCTTCCCAATGCGAAGAAGTATTGGGACTATCGTAAGATGTACGATGAGATGGGTAAGGACATCGATGCCGTTATCATCGCTACTGCCGACCATACACATGCCATCATTACTGCTGATGCCATGACGATGGGCAAACATGTATATTGCCAGAAACCGTTGACGCACTCCGTATATGAGTCCCGTCTGCTTACCCGCCTGGCCGCTTCTACGGGAGTAGTTACCCAGATGGGTAACCAGGGTTCTTCGGACGAGGGTACCGACTTGGTATGCGAGTGGATATGGAACGGCGAAATCGGTGACGTGACGAAGGTGGAATGTGCTACCGACCGTCCCATCTGGCCGCAAGGATTGAATGTTCCCGAAAAGGAAGACCGCATTCCCAAAACCCTGAACTGGGATTTGTTTACCGGTCCTGCCAAGATGAATCCATATAACGAAATCTATCATCCCTGGAACTGGCGCGGATGGTGGGATTATGGTACGGGTGCTTCGGGCGATATGGCTTGCCACATCCTGCACCAGCCGTTCAGAGCTTTGAAGTTGCTGTATCCTACCAAGGTAGAAGGTTCATCTACATTGTTGCTCAATGCCTGCGCTCCGCAAGCACAGCATGTGAAGCTGACTTTCCCCGCACGTGAGAATATGCCGAAGGTGGCTATGCCCGAAGTGGAAGTTCACTGGTATGATGGTGGCATGATGCCCGACCGTCCGAAAGGCTTCCCCGAAGGAAAGCAACTGATGCAGAGCGGTGGCGGTCTGACTATCTTCCACGGAACGAAGGATACGCTGATTTGCGGTTGCTACGGACAGAACCCGTGGTTACTTTCTGGCCGCGTGCCCAATGCACCGAAGGTTTGCCGCCGTGTGCCGAAGGCTATGAATGGCGGTCATGAGATGGATTGGGTACGTGCTTGTAAGGAAAGTCCTTCCAGCCGCGTGATGCCTAAGTCTGATTTCTCCGAAGCGGGACCGATGAACGAAATGGTGGCAATGGGTGTATTGGCCATCCGTCTGCAGGGCCTGAACAAGACACTGGAATGGGACGGAGCCAACATGCGCTTCACCAATATCGGCGACGACGAGACATTGCGTACAGTCATCAAGGACGGCTTCAAGATACACAACGGCCATCCGAGCTTCGACAAGACATGGACAGATCCGGTAAATGCCAAGGCTTTTGCAGAAGAGCTCATCAAGCATAACTACCGTGAAGGCTGGAAGTTGCCCGATATGCCCAGATAAACATTAAAAAGAGTATCGGAACCAGGTTCCGATGCTCATAAACGAATACTAATCATTTAATTTTTCAGATTATGAAGAAAATATATTATTCTTTGGCTTGTTGCCTTATCGGAGGTATGCTCGCCTCTTGCGGTGGCGGTGCAAAGAAATCGAACGCTACGGAGGAAGCTGCAGCTCCTACTACTACTGCGGTGTCTTATTCCAAGTCTCTGAAAGCGCCTGAAACGGACAGCTTGAACCTGCCGATTGATGCGGACGGTTATATCACTATCTTTGATGGAAAGAGCCTGGACGGATGGCGTGGATACGGTAAGGACAAAGTGCCTTCCAGATGGATTATTGAGGATGGTTGCCTCAAATTCTGTGGAACCGGTACCGGCGAAGGACAGACCGGTGAGGGCGGTGACTTGATTTTCGCCCATAAGTTCAAGAACTTTGAGCTGGAACTGGAATGGAAGATTTCCAAAGGTGGTAACTCCGGTATCTTCTATCTGGCTCAGGAAGTTACTTCAAAGGACAAGGACGGCAACGAAGTGTTGGAACCCATCTATATCTCTGCTCCCGAGTTCCAGGTGCTGGATAACGCCAATCATCCGGATGCCAAACTGGGTAAGGACAACAACCGTCAGGCTGCTTCCTTGTACGACATGATACCGGCTGTTCCGCAGAACGCCAAACCTTTCGGCGAATGGAACAAGGCAAAGATTATGGTATACAAAGGTACTGTAGTTCACGGACAGAACGATGAAAACGTACTGGAATATCACTTGTGGACTAAGCAATGGACTGAAATGTTGCAGGCAAGCAAGTTCAGCGAAGAGAAGTGGCCCTTGGCTTTCGAACTGTTGAACAACTGTGGCGGCGAAAACCACGAAGGCTTTATCGGTGTGCAGGATCATGGCGACGATGTTTGGTACCGCAACATCCGTGTAAAGGTTCTCGACTAATTCCTTCTAAAAAGATAGTACTATGAGAATCAAACATATGATGATTTTGTCAGCACTGTGCTTATCCATGATGGCCACAAGCTGCAGCAGCCACAGCACGGAAACGGCGCCGGAAACGACGAAAAAGGAAGTAGCCATCCAGCTCTACTCTGTAAGAGACTTGGTGAAGGACGGCAGTAACCTCGACCAGATTCTGAAGGATTTGGCTGATATGGGCTATACCAGTGTGGAGGCCGCCAACTACAATGACGGTAAGTTCTACGGCAAGACTCCCCAGGAGTTCAAACAGATGGTGGAAAAGAGCGGTATGACCGTGCTTTCTTCGCACACTACCCACGGGTTGTCGGACGAGGAACTGGCTTCGGGCGACTTTACGGAAGCCTTGAAATGGTGGGATCAGTGCATTGCTGCCCATAAGGAGGCCGGTATGGAGTATATCGTGACTCCGTATCTCTCCGTTCCCAAGACATTGAAAGACTTGCAGACCTACTGCGACTATTACAATGAAGTGGGCAAGCGCTGCCAGGCTGCCGGTTTGAAATACGGTTACCACAATCATGCCCATGAATTCCAGAAAGTGGAAGACAAGGAGCTGATGCTGGACTACATGCTGCAACACACCAATCCCGAATATGTATTCTTCCAGATGGACGTTTACTGGGTAGTGCGCGGCCAGAACAGCCCGGTGGATTACTTCAACAAGTATCCCGGACGCTTCACCATGCTCCATATCAAGGATCACCGCGAGATTGGGCAGAGTGGTATGGTAGGTTATGATGCTATCTTCAAGAATACGGATACTGCTGGCGTGCGCCACATCGTAGCTGAGATTGAGAAATACAGCTGCCCCGTAGAAGAGAGTGTGAAGCAGAGTCTTGACTACTTGCTTGATGCTCCTTTCGTGAAGGCATCGTATAGCAAATAAAACATGATGGCGGCTATTCATTCATAAGCTCGGCCGCATCATTTTCTTGACGCGGGCACAACCGGATGAAGAATCCGGGGTGCCCGCGTTTTTTTACTTCCTTCCGAAGTCGGCCGGAATTTCCCCCCATTGCTTTGTCTCCCATTTTAGGATGCGGGTGGTGTAGGTGTTTTCGCGCAACCACTTCTCCGCACGTTCTATTAGGTGGAAAAGCTCTTCGGTCTTGGCGTCGCGCGGCAGTTTGGTCTTGCATTTTTTCTGTTTTATCCAGTTGATGGCGTTCACGCTGTCACTGTAGATGGGCATGTCGAAACCTTTCTGTTTCAACAAGGCAAGTCCGTGGACAATGGCGAGGAATTCGCCGATATTGTTGGTTCCATACATCGGCCCGAAGTGAAAGATTTCCTGACGGCTGGCGACGTGTACTCCCCGGTACTCCATGGCACCGGGATTTCCGCTGCAGGCTGCGTCTACGGCAAGGCTGTTTTCCGCGACGGCGGTGGGAAGGGGAGCGTCGGCGCCGGGAATAGTCTTGGCAGGAGAGGGAGCCGACCGCTTGATGTACGTGTACGGCGAAGAGGCAAAGGCTTTTTCCGCTTCCTCGCGTGATTCGAATGACTTGTATTTTGCTCCTTCGTAGCCTTTGGTCTGCAGTTGGCAGTCTGTCCAGGAAGTGTAGATACCCGGGCTGACTCCCGCCCATACGACGTAATATTTTTCTTTCTTCATAACTGCGGACAAAGGTAAAAAAGAAAATCCGAACAACTTAACTCTTTCATTTGTTTCTTTGTATGGCGGATATAAAATAAAGAAGAGAAGTCTCAATAAAAAAAGAAAGGACAAAAAATGAAGAGAACATTTGCAGAAGCCATGGCGCATCGCCGTAGTTATTACTCTATCGGCAGCGATTCGCCAGTACTGGATGAAGAAATAGTACACATTATTCGTGAAGCCGTAAAGAATGTGCCGTCAGCTTTCAATTCACAGTCTACAAGAATTGTATTGTTGCTGGGCGACGAACATAAGAAATTGTGGAACATTGTGAAGGAAACCCTGAAAGCACGCATCTCTGCCGAGGCTTTTGCCAAGACGGAAGCCAAGATTGACGGCTGTTTTGCCAGCGGACACGGTACTGTGCTCTATTTTGAAGATACTTCTGTAGTCAAGAAGCTGCAGGAAACATTCCCTTCCTATAAGGATAATTTCCCCACTTGGTCACAGCACACCTCCGCTATGCACCAGTTTGCCATCTGGACTATGCTGGAAGATATGGGGTTGGGCGCCTCCCTGCAACACTATAACCCCTTGATTGACGACGAGGTACGTCGCACCTGGAACCTGCCCGACAACTGGATGATGATTGCACAGATGCCCTTCGGTACACCCACTGGTGAACCGGGAGAAAAGGAATTCGAAGATTTAAGCAAGCGTATCAAAATTTTTCTCTGATACAGAGGCGTTTTCAGCTTGGAATTGCTACCTTTGCAGGAAACCTGTAACTCGTAGCAGATATGATACGTATTTTCTTGACCGGCTACATGGGAGCCGGTAAAACTACTTTAGGAAAGGCTTTTGCCCGCGAAATGAATGTGCCGTTCATTGATTTGGACTGGTACATCGAAGAACGTTTTCACAAATCAATCCGTGAATTGTTCACCGAGCGGGGAGAAGCCTCTTTTCGTGAATTGGAGCGAAACATGCTGCATGAAGTAGGGGAATTTGAGGATGTCGTGGTCTCTACCGGTGGCGGTACTCCTTGTTTTTTTGACAATATGGAGTATATGAACGGTTGCGGGCAGACGGTGTTTCTGGATGTACACCCCGATATTCTGTTCCGCCGGCTCCGGGTGGCGAAGCAGCAACGCCCCATCCTGCAAGGCAAGACGGACGAAGATTTGCGCACCTTCATTGTGGAGGCGCTGGATAAGCGTGAGCCTTTCTACTCGCAGGCCCGTTATCGCTTTGATGCCGGTTATCTGGAAAGCCGCAGCCAGATTAGCGAATCCGTGCAACGGTTACGCCAACTTTTAGGACTTTAATCCCTTGTAAATGTGTATTTTTCAGTCCGAGGAGCTGGATATATTAGATTTATGTGTATTTTTGTCGCCCCCTTTATAAGACACACTATAGTGGGAAAATAGTAAATTGTAAATAGTCTAATAGTAAATGTACTGATGAGAAAATGGCGTATTGAAGATTCAGAAGAGCTGTACAACGTAACTGGTTGGGGCACTTCGTACTTTGGTATCAATGACAAAGGTCATGTTGTGGTGACACCGCGTAAGGATGGGGTTGCCGTCGATTTAAAAGAGTTGGTGGACGAGTTGCAGTTGCGCGATGTAGCGGCTCCGGTATTGGTGCGTTTTCCCGATATTCTGGACAACCGCATCGAGAAGGTGTCCTGCTGCTTCAGACAGGCAGCCGACGAGTACGGGTATAAAGGAGAGAACTTTATTATCTATCCCATTAAAGTGAATCAGATGCGTCCCGTGGTAGAAGAGATGATTAACCATGGGAAGAAGTTCAATCTGGGGCTGGAAGCGGGTTCAAAGCCGGAGTTGCATGCTGTGATAGGGGTCAATACAGACCCGGGTTCCCTCGTGGTTTGTAACGGATATAAGGACGAGAGCTTCATTGAACTGGCACTGTTGGCACAGAAAATGGGCAAACGCATTTTTCTTGTTGTAGAGAAACTTAATGAGTTGAATCTTATTGCCAAGATGGCGAAGCAATTGAAGGTGAAACCTAATATCGGCATTCGCATTAAATTGGCTTCCAGTGGAAGTGGCAAATGGGAAGAAAGCGGAGGAGATGCCAGCAAGTTCGGACTGACATCCAGTGAACTGCTCGAAGCGCTGGACTTCTTGGAGAAAAAAGATATGAAGGACTGTCTGAAGCTGATACATTTCCATATCGGCAGTCAGATAACCAAGATACGCCGCATCAAGAATGCCTTGCGTGAAGCTTCGCAATTCTTTGTGCAGCTGAACAAGATGGGCTTCAACATCGAATTCGTGGATACCGGTGGCGGTATGGGAGTTGATTATGACGGTACACGCTCTTCAAGTAGCGAAAGCTCCGTCAACTATTCCATCCAGGAATATGTCAACGATGTGGTGTCGACTTTCGTCGATGTTGCCGACAAACACGGGTTCCCTCATCCCAATATCATTACCGAAACGGGACGCAGCCTGACTGCCCATCACTCCGTGCTTATCTTCGAAGTGCTGGAAACGGCTTCCCTGCCCGAAATGGACGACGACTGGGAACCGGGAGAGGATGCTCACGAACTGGTGAAGGAACTGTATGACATCTGGGATAATCTGAGCCAGCGCAGTATGCTGGAACCTTGGCACGATGCGCAGCAGATACGCGAAGAGGCACTCGACCTTTTCAGCCATGGCATCGTCGACCTGAATACGCGTGCACAAATAGAGAAACTCTACTGGAGTATCTGCCGCGAAATCAACTCCATTGCCAGCGGCATGAAGCACTGCCCCGAGGAATTCCGCAAGTTGAGCAAGCTGCTTGCCGACAAGTATTTCTGTAACTTCTCGCTGTTCCAGTCATTGCCCGATTCCTGGGCCATCGACCAGATGTTCCCCATCATGCCCATACAACGGCTGGATGAAAGACCCGACCGCGAGGCTACCTTGCAGGATATGACTTGCGACTCGGACGGCAAAATTGCCAATTTCGTCAGCTCGCGTGCCGATACGACCACCCTGCCGCTGCACTCGTTGCGCGACAAGGAACACTACTATCTGGCGGTTTTTCTGGTCGGAGCTTATCAAGAGATTCTGGGAGATATGCACAATCTGTTTGGTGATACGAATGCCGTGCATGTGTCTGTCAATTCCAAAGGCTACACCATCGACCAACTGATTGACGGCGAGACGGTGGCTGAGGTGTTGGACTACGTGCAATATAATCCTAAAAAACTGGTACGTACGCTGGAAACTTGGGTGACGCAGTCCGTCAAGGAAGGGCGTATCTCTGTGGAAGAAGGGAAGGAATTCTTGTCTAATTACCGTTCCGGACTGTACGGATATACTTATTTGGAATAAAATGGAGAAACTGACTGTAATAAAGGTGGGTGGCAAGATTGTAGAAGAGGAAGCCACCCTCTATAAGTTATTGGATGACTTTGCAGCCATCGAAGGCTACAAGGTCTTGGTACACGGAGGCGGACGCTCGGCCACGAAGCTCGCTGCCCAACTGGGTATTGAAAGTAAAATGGTGAATGGCCGCCGCATCACTGATGCCGAAACGCTGAAGGTGGTGACCATGGTGTATGGCGGACTGGTGAATAAGAATATCGTTGCCGGCTTGCAGGCGCGTGGTGTCAATGCACTGGGCTTGACGGGAGCCGATATGGATGTAATCCGTTCGGTAAAGCGTCCCGTGAAGGAGGTGGATTATGGGTTTGTGGGCGATGTGAAGCAGCTGAATGATGCTTTCTTGGCAGACCTCATTCATAAGGGTGTGGTTCCCGTGATGGCTCCGTTGACACACGATGGAGACGGGCACATGCTGAATACGAATGCCGACACTATTGCCGGAGAGACCGCCAAGGCTTTGGCGGGTTTGTTCGATGTAACTTTGGTGTTCTGCTTTGAGAAGAAAGGGGTGCTGCGTGACGAGAACGACGATGATAGCGTGATTCCACAGATAACGCCGGAGGAATTCAAGCAATATGTGGCAGATGGTGTGATTCAAGGTGGCATGATTCCAAAATTGGAGAACTCTTTCGAGGCGTTGGATGCCGGTGTATCCGAAGTCGTAATCACTTTAGCATCAGCCATCAACGGGAACGGTGGAACCCGTATTAGAAAATAATTCAAAAAAAACGGCAATAGGCTGTAACTTTCTGAATACTTAACCGTCAATTTATTAGAGATGCAAGAACTCAGCTTTCGCAATGACATTCTCCCGCTGAAGGATAAGCTCTTTCGGTTAGCCCTAAGAATTACGTTCGATAGGGCAGAGGCAGAGGATGTTGTGCAGGAAACGCTGATAAGGGTTTGGAACAAGCGTGACGAGTGGTCGCAGTTTGGTTCTATCGAGGCCTATTGCTTGACAGTGGCAAGGAATTTGGCAATAGACCGTAGCGAGCGAAAAGACTCCCGCACCGTGGAGTTGACCCTTGAAATGGAGCAGGCCTCCGATGCATCGAGCCCTTACGAAAAGCTGGTGAACAAGGAACGAATGACGTTGATACACCGGCTGATGAACAAGCTTCCCGAAAAACAACGGTTGATTATGCTGCTTAGGGATGTGGAAGGTAAGAGCTATAAAGAAATAGCAGCAGTCCTGAACTTGACCGAGGAGCAGGTAAAAGTGAACCTCTTCAGGGCGCGGCAAAAAGTGAAACAAACGTTTATTGATATAGAAGGTTATGGACTCTAAATATATAGAACAACTCTTGGAACGCTACTGGCAGTGCGAAACTTCTTTGGAAGAGGAGGCTGAATTGCGTGCTTTCTTTAGCGGAAGCGATGTGCCCAAGCACTTGCTTCGCTACAAGGATTTGTTCGTATATCAGCAGCTTCAGCAGGAAGTGCATCTGGGTGAGGATTTTGATGCCCGGGTGCTTGCCGAAGTGGAAGTTCCGGTGGTCAAGGCAAAGCGCCTGACATTGACTGCACGCTTCATGCCGCTGTTCAAAGCCGCCGCAGTAGTAGCAGTGGTCCTTTCGATGGGGAATGTGATGCAACATTCATTCTATAGTGATATAAAAGAAGTAGCCGCAGCCGATACGATAGGCAAACAAATTACCACACCTTCGGTAGCTCTCTCGGGAGACGTGACGATTACCCATGAACAACAGATTCTGGATAGTCTGCAACGGATAGACAAGAAGGTGGAACTGAAGAAGTAACGTTTTCATTTGCTTTTAAGAATAACATTTTCATTTGCTTTAAACATAAATATAGTTAGTGTGCTTTATTAAAACAACAAATTGAGGCTGTGAAGTTTCAATTCTCTCAAATTCTTATAAAAACTAACTAAGATAGATGGGACGCCGCGAGATGCAGCGTCCCTTTTATGTATATATGCTCTTCAAAGCTGAGACGATTTATTAAAAACGAACTGGTAAGATGGTTATTATAGTAGGATTTTATATCTTTGTCCTGTTCGTAAACGTTTGTAAGCATGAAAGACCGGTACCTGCTTTTTGTAATCTCTTTGCTGTTCTGTTGCCTTCTGCAAGCGCAGGAGAAAATAGATTCTTTACTGGTGGTTCTGGACAGGACAATTGAAAACACCGCTCAATATGAGCAGGCCAGACTGAAACGCATTGATCAGATTAAAGAATATTTCCGGACTCGTAAAAGTACTTCTCCATCTGATGAGTACCATATCAATCAACAACTTTTTGATGAATATGAAGCGTATATTTGCGATTCAGCAAGACATTATATCAATCGCAATATCGAGATTGCCCTTCAGCACAACAATCAAGAGTGGCTGAATGAGGCCAAACTGAAGAAGGCAAGTATCTTGGGAAAGACAGGTCTGTATGCAGAAGGCGTGGCCTTGTTGAAGTCTATAGATAGCAAGCAACTTTCCAGAGACCAACTCATTGAATATTACATCACTTTTGAAGATATTTATCTCTATCATGCAGAGTATGCGATGGATGACGAATATCAGATTGAATATCTGAATAACCTGTATATCTACCGCGACTCTGTATTGCAGATGGTAGAAGAGGGGTCTTATCAGTATGTCATAGCTTATACTCCCGAACTTCTGCAACAAGGAAGAGGAGAGGAAGCCATTGAAATGTTGGAAGTTTATCATCAAAAACTTTCACCGGATACACGGGATTATGCAGTGGTGACCTCTATTCTTGCTTTTATCTATCAGAGTACGGGACAGCGGGAAAAGCAAAAAGAATATTTGATAAAGAGTGCAATTGCCGATATTCGTGGTGTGGTGAAAGAGAATAATTCCTTGCGTGCATTGGCGGAACTGTTATATGAAGAGGGGCAGTTACAACGGGCGGATGTTTATATGAAGCGCAGCATGGAAGATGCCAATTTCTACAATGCCCGTCTCCGGAATGTGCAGGCTTCAAGGATGCTCCCGGTCATAGACCATGCCTATCAGGTGGAGAAACAGAAGCATCAGCAGGTGTTACAGATTTTCCTGGTTGTTACCAGTTTGCTGACGCTGTTTCTGGCATGTGCGGTCTGGTATGTAATTCGTCAGGTGAAGAAGTTGGCCCGTGCGCGACAGGATTTGCTGGCAATGAATGAAGAGCTGAAACTTCTGAATGAAAGATTGATCGAAGTAAATCAGAGACAGCACGAAACGAATGACTCACTGACGGAGGCTAATCATATTAAGGAGGAGTATGTCGGCCGATTTATGGGATTGTGTTCCACATACATTGACAAGTTGGAGGGATACCGTCGGATGCTTAACAAACAGGCAGCTTCGGGGAGGGTGGAAGAAATCTATAAAAAGTTGAAATCGTCCCGTTTCATCGATGAAGAACTGAAAGAATTCTATCAAAACTTCGATAATTCATTCCTTAGTATTTTCCCTGATTTTGTGAAACGCTTTAATGAGTTGTTGCCGGAAGAAGAAAGAATTATTCCTAAACAGGATGAACGGCTGACAACGGAACTTCGTATATTTGCCTTAATTCGTTTGGGAATTACGGACAGTGCCAAGATTGCAGGCTTCCTGCGTTATTCCATTACTACTATTTATACCTATCGTTCCAAATTGAAGAATCGTTCTCTTTGCCGTGATAATTTTGAGGAAGAGGTGATGAAGATTGGATCTTTTGCTGGTTAGTGAGCTATATGAAATAGAAAGGAAGGAAACGAGTTGACGAGTTGACAAGGGAACAAGGGGCTGCGCA
>ERZ779956.157-NODE-157-length-42278-cov-5.836085_pt1 | contig 42278 bp, 58 predicted proteins | sample MGYA00511940_ERZ779956 | MGnify/ENA primary metagenome ERZ779956 (study PRJEB29588, sample SAMEA2154992) | human gut metagenome | biome: human gut; feature: human-associated habitat; material: faeces | place: Denmark | collected 2008/2010 ...
CCCGCCACTATCTCCACTAATAATGATTTTTATAGATTAATTATAACCATCTATAATCTTTTGAACTTCGGGGTCTATACCACCATTATCAATAAGAACGCTACCATTTGCTATAGCCTTTTCTGTTTTACTTGCAGAAACATCTTTAGCTAAAACTACAGTTTCATTAGGTTCGAGAGCTATAGAAGGATTTACTTTAGGAAGTATTCTTTCAATAAATCCACGACCTACGAAATTAGGAATAGCAAGATATTTTCTTGTTCCATAATTAGCTACAAGTTTAAGATAAAATCCTACACCTTTATAATAAGGTTTTTCATCATTACCTTTAATAGTATTAAGGAAATGTGTATAGAAAGCTCGGAACTGTTTAATTCTAACTTCTACATTAGCTTCTATATCAATTCCCGGAACAGCTTCATCATCCGTAAATCCGGGTATTCCTACCATACTGTTTACGATATGTTGAAGTTGGTCAAATTGCATCTTAATAAGTCCAATTATAGACTTACGTTCTATAGGTGCACCATTATTATTAATTACAGGAACAACTTTAAATCTATGTTCGTAATAACGAGGTTTCGGGTCTTCATTAGTAGGAATTTGCTTAAAAGTAATAACCAATGTAGGAATAGAATAACCAGCATATTCAAAAGTAGATTCCTGCTGAGTTTCAGGATTAATTTTAGGAGTTTCATGTTCTTCTATTCGTACATCATCTATAGTAACACGACAAAGATTTCCTATTGCCGGTTCCGGTTTCATAGTAAGACGACGTTCTACCTTTTTATCTTCAAATGTAATCATCGAACTTGAAACTTGATTCTCCATTTTTGAATTAGAATTTACATTAGTTGCCATTGTTTATATATCTTATTATAAATGACGAAAAAGAGTAGTAATTCTAATTGAATTACTACTCTTTAAATGATAGATTAATGATAGATATTAAAGAAGATTAAAGAAGATTTTCTATATCATTTTTACCATTTACCGATATATCAATATCTTCAGTTTCTACATTATTATCTTCAACTTCATTTTCTACAGGTTTGTTTTTAATAGCTTCTTTCTTCTTTTCATCAGGATAACGCTTAATAACATTCTTAAGAACGAATACCCTTTCATAAGTAGTATCACCTACCGTTACAGGAATAGCTACTTCATTTTCATCTGTTACAAGTTCTACTTCATAAGCGAGCTGATAAGGAACGAGATTTGCATAGCACATTTCTTTCTTACCATCTCCTTTGTCTCGACCCATCTGGGTAGGAACATATTCCATAATACCTTTTTCTACAAGAGCGCGTTCACCAAGAGGCTGTGCATCTAAATCTTCTTGTACCATAAGGCTCCAAAGAGAAGAATAACTAAAGTTGAGAACTTTCGGAATACCAATAGTTTTATTACTGGAAGCCAGTTTAGCATCCTTAGTTGTACCCTTAGCAATAAAGAACTTTTCATCAAGACTTTCTGCATCAGGAATATAGAACATAACTACATTATCACCATTGTCTACATCCAACAGAGCTGCTGCCGAAGCATTCATAGTGAATTTGTTAATAGCACGACCAGTAACAACTTCCGGACGAGAGTCATTAGTAGTTTTCGTTCCTTTTTCAACAACGTTCAGATTAGAAAGTTTTGATGCGCTGAAAATTGACTTTTTCATAATTTTAAAATGTTTTTATTTGTTATTTAATTTAATGATAGATTGATAAATTTAATTATCATTATTAGTGGAATTTTCTATATTATTAGTAACATCAGTTACATCTTCTGCTACAACATTTTCTACAACAGCATCTTTAAATTTAAATGCTTCTGCATTTGTATAAACTTTAACAGAACCTATTTCATCGGTTTCATAAATACCATTAAGTTTATCATTTGCTATAATTCTTGCTCCAATCATTATAGACATTTTTCGAAGCATTGCTGCTGTATGACTTATCCAATTATCTTTACCTTTTACTTCTTCACCAAAACTATTGATTCCAGGATAATAACCAGCTTCAATAGCTTCTCTAAGAGTATATGGTATAGCTACAACAGATTCTTTACCATTAGAATTAATCCTTGTTAATTTAACAAGAGCGCGTCTTGTCGAAAATCTTTGTAGCATTATTTTACCAGCATCTATATCAGCTTTTAATTTAGTAGCAGATTTACCGTCATTAACAACTGTATATTTATTATTTAAAAATTCATCTCGTTCATCAAATTCAACTTCTTCATCTAACTTACCATTTCTAAGAAGTCGATAATAATAATGAATCTTATTTCCATCCTCTATAACATCAACAGCGATATTATTTTCATTAAGGACTTTTAATACAATATTAATTCCAGTATAAATAATTTCATTTTTACCACTATCCCAAATATAAATATTTTGCATAGCAGTAATAGGGTCAAGTCCAAGAGTTTTACCTTTACGAACTTTAATAACAGATAACCTATTTAACATTCTTCCAAATTGAAGAGCTTCCATAGGTTTCAAACCCATTTCAGAACCAAGCATTAAACAAGTAACTATTGCAGGAACGTTTATAGTAACGTTACCATTTTCATCTTTTTCTCCAAATTGAGCGGCAAAAGCATTATTTTTAGAAATATATTCAGCAAGTCCCTTTGCACGTTCAAGAGTTAAAATTGTACTTTCATCTTCAGTAGAATACTTAGTTACTTCATTAGTATCTTTACTACCATTAGCCTTAGTTATTGTATTTACTTGCTTGTTCATAGTTAAATGTAATAGTAATAATCATAATAACAAAATTTGCAGTAGCTTTTTTAGTAAAATATTTCGCTTATACTCGATACCCATATAGGAGTTTGTACAGTAGTAGATTGTCTTTCTATAAGTTTTTGTTTATCCCTACTTTTAACATCTTTTAGTATATCTGTATTATCTTCTTGATTTACACCTATTTTTATTGTAAAATCGTCAATATAAAGATTTATAATAACACAAACTTTATTAGGATTTGCATAATCAAATGTTTTACCTCGTGCAATTCTATTTTCATGAGTTTGAGTATTACATGAACCACCAGTTGTTATAACTTGTTCTATATTCTCTATAGTAAGACCTTCATTAAGAGATTTAACAGTAAATAGTTTATTATATGTACCATCTCGCATACCTTCTATAGCCATCTTTTTTAAAGTAGTTTTACCAATCTTTTTAGGTTCACCACTTTTAGTTCTTATAATATTACCTGTCTTACTATCATACATATATCTTGATTCAATATTATTATGATAAGCTATACTATTTTTTGGATAATAATTTGCAAGCTCTTCTGCCATTTCTACAGATTCATTAAAGCATATAGTTGGAACAGGATTTGCTTTAAGAATATCCATTACAGCTTCAATTTTAGGTCTATTAAATATAAGTATATTATTTCTATTACTTACATTTTGTTTAAATGTTTTAGCTCGTTCATATATATTATCCGGATTCCAATAAAGATTAATTTTCTTACCATAATCTGAGGATACATCCAAATCAGCATTCCAACCTTGACATTCAGCAACAATTTTACGAATTATTGTAGATTTTACAAAAGTTCTAAATCCATTAGTATCTTTAATATATTTACCGGCAAAACAGGCAATAATTAAATCAAAATCTGAATCAAAAACATTCTTATGAAATACAGAATTAACTCCTTTATAAACTCCTTTAAATATATCAAGAGTTTCATGTATAAGATTTGTATATTTAGCATATTTGAATTTATCATCATCACTTAATTCAACAGCTAAATTATATTCTACAAAATCACTTATCCATTTATTTTCAATAGCTTCTTTCTCACTTATAGTATCTATTACAGGACAATTTATAGCTTCTAATTTTTTGTTCTGTTCAGAAGTAATATTTACACCAGTTAAACAAAGAATAAATTTAGTATTTATTTTAATAATACAATCATAAATTTCATTATCAAGAAATTTATGACATTCATCAATAATTACTAAATTATAATCTATATAATCTTTTACATTTTTATATTTATTAATAAATTGATTAGAAGTTAAAAGTTCTATTTCATTTCCATATTTAGTATTTTTTATAATATTCTTTTTAGTTATATCATTAGGTACTAAAAACAGAATTTTATTATTACCATTTTTATTTATATAATTAGTAAGTATAATATCTGCTACACGAGTTTTACCAAATCTAAAAGTAAGATTTAGAGTTCCTCTACCTTTAGCATTTCTCCATTTAGAAACACATTCAGCTTGACGTTCATCTTTACTTATCATTTCTATTAAAATATTTTAAATATTCTATTTTATCTTTTATAGCAACAATTATATCACTTTTTATAGAATAACCATTTGCTACTAATTCCCAAAATAAATCTTCAAGTTCTTCAATAGTTTTATTATCTATTATAGTTTCATTATTAGGCATAACTATTAATTAAAAGGTAAATCATCAGAATCATCTTCATCAAAAGAAGTACTTATTATAGTAGGAGTATCGTTTTGATTTATACTTTCTAATAAAAATCTATTATCAACTTGAAAATCATCTATACTTCTACGTACATCTTCTTTTCGTCTATTATTAATTCTATTAGAACGATTTATAGTTTCGAATTCACCTTCTAATAAATTAGGTTTATCATTAGAAAATAAATCAAAATCTAATTGACGTTTTATAATACCTTCTTTCTTTTTATTTTCACCATTTAAAACCTTACTACATTCACGTTTATAATAACTAAAATTTAAATGATAATTATCTTTATAAATATAGTTATTAAAAGGCTCTATAGAATATTTAGCTATAATACGAGATTCTTTATTTATTGAATTACCATTATCATCTACACCATCAGAACATTGTTTTATAATAGTTCCTGTACCAGTATTACTAATATAAAATCTATTAGATTTTTGAAGTTTATCTCTAACAATTTGTCCGTCTACTATATGTTCATAATAAATAGTAAATTTACTATCACTTTTCTGACTTATACAATAATCATAAATAGCAAATTTTGAGCTATTAATATGATTCATTATAGTATCTTCATAAGGGATACTATATATAAGTTGCAAGTTAAGAGCTTTAGCGATAACTGGAGAATTATATCCTTTATTAAAAACTAAATCTTCAATAAAGAAACCTTTTCTCTTTATATAATCATCTTCTAATTCCTTTAATGCTTTCTTTTTATCTTCATCAGATTTATCATTAAAATCTGAATTAATTAATTTAGCAAGATTTTCATTAAAACCTTTTTTAACAGCTATATAATCATTAACATCTTTTCTTAAATATCTTTCATAATCTGTATATTCAAGTTCAAAACCAAGTTTAGTTTGCCAAGCATTACATATATTATAATAAGTATCTTCTAAATGATAAGGTATCTTACAAACAATACCATCTGTATTAGCAGATACAACGTTAATTCCATTAAGTTCTAATTCTTCAATTAACATAATAAGACATAATTGAAGATTTATAGTAGTTCTATAAGTACAATATGGGTCATAAAGAAAATCATTACTATCACGAAATGCACCATACATTCTATTAATAGCAATTTTAAGACCTTCAGCTTTAGTTTTTAAAGATTTAGATTCCTTAGTTAATCTATCTATTTCTTTATGTAATATTTCACTATCTTTATTAGATACTTTTTTATTTTCTAATAAAGACTTTATTTCATCAGCTTTCTTTTTATAATTTTTACTATTATGTTTAGCTTCTACTCGCGTATCAGCAGTATATTTTACTGTATTAATAAAAGCATCTTCTTGTAAATGTTCCGGTGCTATATGAAATTTAACAATTCCACGAGGATAATATGAAGCACATTATTGAATAACATTATTATCAGTAACTAACTGTCTGTTATTCCTATTAGTTTCCTAATAGATTAGACTATATCTTATACTTTACATTACCATTATCATCTATATAACGCCAAATATAACCATAAGCTGTTTTTTTATTACCATTACAACAACCTCTTATAGTTTGAGCTTTAAAAGTAGGATTATCTTTTATAATATCTTCTATACGAGAATATACTTTAATAGGTACTCCGTTTAAATCATATTGCGCAACTTGATTACTTTTAATAATAGACATATATTCTCTATACTCTTTAGTTTTATGACTTTCTTTTGAAGTATTAGAATAAATAGTTTTTAGTCTATCACTTATATAATAATCAGAAATCTTTTCATTATAAAGATTTTCAATACCTTTTGATATTTGATATTCTCTTTCTTTTTCTAATAAATTATCATTACATTCTTCAACAATTCTATAAACAAAACTATCAATACCATGTTCATTAAAATCATCCTGCATTGCATGATTAGTATGTTTATTTAATTTTAACTCTGAAAAATGTTTAGTAATTCTACTACCTATATTAGAAGTAGAGCCAATATATTCTTTATTGGTAATTTTATTAAAAATAGAATATATTCCAGATTTACCATTCATATTAGAAAATGTACCATATTCAAATTTAGAATCTGAATTAGAATATTTATTAGAATCTACTTTTACTAAATCGTTAATTTGTTTACTATCCATAATATTATCTTTATTGGTTAACACCTACTAAGATAATACCTTGATTGGATAATACCTTGATTGGATAATACCTAAAATTATATAGACTAAATATATAAAGTATTGTGGCATTTCCAAATGAATTAGTTTTTTCATCTGTACTCCCATTAGGGATAGTCGTTGAGCTTTCATCTTAATAAACAATATTAAGACGCTTAGCTGCGGATTGCCCAATATTCTTACTTTTTACTATACCTTGAAAATTACTTCTTGCCATATCTATATTACTACGATATTTAGTATAAGAATCTCTAAGGGGTTTCCCGCAATTAACCACATCAGGACGCTACATATTCATATTAACGTCCGCATCTCTTAATATATAATCATCTGCAACTAATATACCCGGTGTATCTTTACTATGTAATCCACCAAGAGCCATAGTATATTGATTATCACCGAATTTAAAAGTATAAGCAAATTTATCTTTCTTATCTTTACTACCTACTATAATCTTAGATTTTAGAATAGTAGCTAAAAGATTATGTAGAGTAGGAGTTTTAAACTTTATTATATCAGATACTACATCTTCGAGATAAATAACTCTACGATTAGTTCTTAAATCATAAAAATCTTTTTTCTCAAGACCTGTAAAATCACTATATAATTTAGTAGTTATAGCTTTTCCGATAGAACTTCGAGACATATTACGAACATCAATTCCAAATTCACTTGTAATATCGTCTCTTAAATCAATTTCATCTTTAACAGTTCTTTTTAATGTTAATGTAATTAAATCATCATTAACATTATAATCCATTATAGTTTCTATATCATCTTCATCAATATTAGCTAAATAATGAATAGGTAAATCTTGTATACGATACCATTTTAATATAATAGCAACCTGTTTTAAACTCGTAAAAGATTTATCAAGATATAGAATCTTTTGAATATCATAATTTGTAAAAGGTATATTAAAACTTTTATTAATACCTAATGTATAAAGATAACCATTACCAAAATTAATACATTTTTGGCTATGTCTAAACATAAAATCTGTAAGATTCATTTTTTCTTTATAATGATAACCTTCAGGAGTAACATATTTAGCATTATAAAGAAGAAGTATAAGCATTATTTTATCATAATTATTACTATTATATCCTGTAACAATTTTATGACTAATAAAAAAGTTTTGAATATAAAGTAAATCATTATGAAAATCTTTACCATTTAAACTATTCCAAATATAGAATTGTTTAGCACCCATTGCTGTAAGAATCTTTTTCTTATCAGCTTTATATTTTATTATATTATTTTGAAGATTATCTAAATAATCGTCTTTTTTAATAGCATCTTCAAAAGTTACATCTTTAATATAATTATTAATTTTATCCTCAGCATCAATACGAAGTATATCAATATTTACATAAGTATCTATAAGCTGTTGAGAAACATCTTCCGGTATAAAAGTTACACCACAAAAATTCTTATAAATTTCAAAGTCATAAATATATTTTTTATCAGTCATAGTCTATTCTTAGTTAAATCGAGACTTATTAAATCTTCTGTATCATCATCTATATCCTTTTGAATTAAAGAATGTAAAGCATTAGAAACTTTATCAAATCCATCTTGAGTTAAATTGATAACTTTAAATTTTCCATTTAAAGTTTTATTTACAATAACTCTTATTTGAAATTTATAACCATTTTCTTTAGTATGATTATCTTCAAGAAATTTGATAAGTTCTTTAATATTAAATATATCTTTATCGTTCATATTAAAATTAATTTTAATTATATTTGTAATATAATTTTTAATTTCAGTTGTAAAGACAGTTGTAAAGACAGTTGTAACGAGTGCTCTCCGGGTAATTGGCCACAAGGGCAAGGGAGTGTTCCGATATTCGTTTGCTTATAAAGTAACACTTGTATCTATTTAATCGTCTTAAAATGATACTTCTTTCCATTCTTTATATTTAATATCTCTTTTAGCAAGTATATCACTAATTATAGCAAATGATTTATCATATTCTTCATAACATTTATTTTTATTAATATAAGCACAATCGTAAATAGGAATCATTATAGTATTAGCATAAGCTTTTGGTTTATTAACTTCATTTTTCATTATAATATTATTATTTTCAGTAAGAGCTTTAAGAACAGTTGAACCAAGTGGAACTATAATTAAAGGATTAATAGCTTTAATTTCTTCTATAAGATAATGTATACAATTTTTAATATATAATTTTTCATTATCCGTACCATAACATTTTACAAGATAAGTTAAATAACTCCATTCATCAAGTTTATAAAGAGTTATAGCTTGTCTAAGTAAAATATTATTTCTACCTGTAAATGGTTCTCCAATTTTAATATCAAGTGTAGAAGGAGCTGCACCAATAAAGCAAATAGATTTCGGAACACCTCCCGCCCTTGTGGCCATAATACCGTGCATCCTATTATTGATAAGAGAACGATAACACGATGAACAATGAATGCCGAGTAAGTCTTTCCTTGCTGACATTTGATTTTCGGCCTGTTTTCTGCCCATATTTTAATTATTTTTCAACGGGTGGAGAATTGTTTAGGAATGAATAGAAAGTTCCTAAAAAGTGCCTTAAAATTCGATTAAAAGCTATATCACTCTATTGCCATTATTATCTCTTTTTATATTAGCAAGTTTATCTGCCCAAGCCTCTGCATAAAAACTATAATAATCATATTTAATAAAAGGTATTCTATTTATAAGATTATTAATAGCTGATGGAATACCTATAATAATTAAATATAACCAACCTAAATAAATACTTTGCTTACAATGTCCTATTTCATGATTAATAGTAAGTTTACTATGTCTGTTATTAATAATTATATAATTACCTAATGAAACACCTATATTACTATTAGTTAAATATATATTTACAGTATTTTTCTTACTATTTAGTTTATAACCATATTTAGCTTTAAATATAGCTATTGATATAAGAGCAACTATATTTTGTGGTAGCTGCCAAATATAAAGAATAGTTTTAATCATATTTTAAATAGCATGTACAGATTCTAAAAAACTATAAATTAAAATAAGTACAAAACATATTGCAAGGAATTGTCCTAAACAACCATCTACATCTGTAACATGTTCATTTTCATTATTAGAATAACTATCTCTGTAGTCATCATCATCGTAATACATAATTATAATATAATTTTAATATTTTAATATAGCTTTTTTTCTGGCTCGACTTAAAGCAACATAAATAAGTCGATTTCTCATATTAATATCATACGCCTTTTTATATCCTTTCGAACTTTGATACCAAGTAATATCTGTTAAATCTACAGCAACATTATCAAATGTACTTCCTTGTGATTTATGAACAGATAGTCCAAATCCATAATCTATATCTTTTTTAATAACTTTTTCATTACCATAAGCATCATGTATTACAACAGGAATTAAAGTAAGAAAACGATTTTTAAAATTATAATACGCTTTCCAACCACCTCCTATACGTTTTAAACCATTTATATAAAGAGTTTGTAATACACGTTTATAAAGATTAAAACTTGCATCAGTATGGTCAACAATTAAGAAAGGGTCTGTCTTCCTTTCATCATACATAGATTGTAAATTAACTCCAAAGGTTTTAATTCCCTCATCTGATACATAATCTATAAGTTCATATATTATATAATCTTCTGAATTAAGTATAATAGGTTCACTAAATTCATTCATTATAGTATTATATGAAGTAAATAAGTCATTCATACAAACTACTGGAAGATTATCACCTAATAGATTATTTCTAACATATTGATTCCAATTAAGAACATTATTATTTGTATAACTTAATATACGAATATAATCTGTATTAGACGGAATACCTTTTTTATTATTACCTATAAAAGATTCACTACCTATTTCTTCTATACATTTAGATTTAAAATCTTCTTTATATAATAATTCGTATCCTCTATCGTTTATAATATTACTTCTATTATTAATAATATAATTAAGAAAAGTATTACCTTTATTTTGAATATCATATCTAATAAGACTAAACAATTCAAGTAAAGGATTTCCCTCTTCTTGTCTAACAATAGTATCTAAAACTACTTTTCTCTTAATTGTAGCAAAAGTTGGTGACATATTTTCTTTAACAGGAGGTAACTGTAAACTATCACCAATATATAAAACTTTTATTTTATGATTAGCACATACTTTTGTTATACGATTAAACAAACCTGTATTAACCATAGAACATTCATCAAGTAGTACAATTTTATAATTAATAATTTTTAAATCAGAAAGTTGGTCATATTGCGGATTAGTTGGGTCAAAAGTAGTTAAATCTACATTCGGCTTTAATCCTAAAAGAGAATGTAGAGTTTTACCTTTATGATTTACTGTATTTTCTAATACTCGAAGAGCTTTATGTGTAGGAGCACTAATTGTCCAAGTTTTATCAATAATATTTTCAATAAAATATTTCATGATAAACGTTTTACCTGTTCCAGCATAACCTTCAAGAGTACAAAACAGTTCATTACTTTTATACCAATCTTCAAGTTGTTGTACAGCTCTTTCTTGACTCGGATAAAGTTTAATATTACTATTTTTAACTTTATTAATAGCTGTATTACTTTTATTATTTACATTTGTATTAGCTTTTACAATATTATCTAATTTATTTTTTTCAGTATCATTCATATATCAAAAAGGATTTTCTAATTGATTATTATCTCTGTTAATTTCCTTATGTAATATAGAAAAAGCAACGATAATAGAATTTTCATAAGTTGTATCATTTATATCTTCAATATCTACTTTAGCAAGTAATTCCATAAAAGTTTCATCAAAAGGATAGATATTATATTTATATATTCTAAAACTATCTGGAAGAATAACAATTCCCATTTTATGTTTAGTAACTAAAAAATGATTTATTATAGTAAATTGAAACTTAATTGGTAACTTAGTAAAAAAAGCAGATATATTATTATTATTTTCTCTAAGATATTCAGTAAAACTATTAAGAGCTTTATTAAAATTTCTTATCTTTTCTATTAGCATTTTTAATCTTATTTTGTGATTTTAAATAACAAAGTTTACTAATAGTATTTACATAATCTATATCAAGAATAAAATAACCATCTTCTATAATACCTTTTATTCTTTGACGAGGTTTAACAATACTCCAATATTTAATTGTAATATCTAATCTCGTACCATTTTTACTATTTTTCTTAATAGTCCAAGGTTTATGTTGATTATTAGTAATACCATTAGAATATATATAATCAACATTATTTAAATCTTCTTGATTTATTTTAATAGGAATAAACTCGTAAGGTTTTTTATTTGATTTAGCATAAAACTTATTATCATAAAGAATAGCGACAGTATGTTTACTGCCGCTATTTTCTTTATCATTACTTCTTGTTCTTACTATACTTCTTTGTATATTATTCAGTTTCTCATAATTCATAATTATTTTCCACATTTATCACATACACATCGAAGCATACTTTTCTTATTGTTTACACCAATTTTTGTAAAGTCTTCTCGATTACAAGTTATAACATTACCTTTTGTAAGTTTGATTGTAAATTTATGTGTATTTTTATCAAACTTAGTAACTACACCAATTCTTTCATCTTTATGATAAAGAGAATTAGCATCTATTATAGAAATATTTGTTATCTCTACAGCTTCGTTAGGTACGGTTTTTGTATATATAGTTTCAAAAGCTCCTTGAATCTTAATTGTTACACCTTCTAAAAAAGCATCTAAATAAGTTTTATTAGTTTCTTCATCTTCATTATTAATTTTAGATTTTAGAAAGTCAGCTATAGAATCAAAATTTCCATGAATTATGCTATAAGTTTGATTATCATATTCTCCAATAAATTTTGCAACTTTATTTCGTATATCTTTAATAGGATATATATTATTATCAGAAAGAGTTACATTCTTTTCTTTATAATCTATATTTTCTACTTTAAGAAGATTATTATCTATAAGAATATAATAATTCTTTTTTACAATAGTTTCTATCGGTATAAGTTTAAGATTAAATTCCATAATTTAAGATATTAATATTTTAGTTATTTTGACAACTTGATTTGTCTTTTTACATATCTTATCTGATATAATAGTTATTAGAGTTTTATTATCATAAGAATTGGAATCAAATAATACAGTACCTTTTTCAATAGCTATTTCATCTGAAGTTTCAATAAGTTTATCACAATATTTAAAACTATAATAAACCTTAAAAACTACAGAATTTGTAGCAAGTCGAACTTGGTCTTTAAACATCCAATATTCTTTACTACCTATTCTGACTAATACTTTATCAATTCCATATTCATTTTTTATATTAATTACTGTACCATAACGACTACGACTTGTTATAACTAAACTTCCGATTTTTATTTCGTCTATCATCGTTTTCTTCTTTAATATATTCTTTATTAGTTCTCTTATGTTTCTTATTCTTATTAAAATCATGAATTTCATTAGAATAAGAATCTAAATCTCTAATATTAATTTTAGGCATTATATTTTATTTATATCTTTATGATATACACAAATATTATTTTCAAAAATATTATCGACAATTCGTTTATCAAGTCTTTTACAAATATAATAAGTTTTATTATCAACTTTTGTTTACGACTTTTATATGAATACATTTCTTACAATAATGTTCTTTTGGAATAACTTTTGGATTAATTTTAGATTTCATAGTTTTAATAGTTTAAATATAAACAACAGAAATATTACGTATATACATAGATTTTATATCAATATAATAATCATATATCATAATATCTTCGGTAACTTTTTCTGTAATTTCTTTTATAAGTTCTATAATAGATTCTGAATTAGAAGTTATTCTAATATTAGAATAATTAGCAACTATTTCAAAATAATCACCATCTATTATAATTCCATTTCCATTTTCAGGTATAACAGTAAGTATACAAGTTTTTGAATCTTTGTTAATAATAAAATTATCCATAATTATAAGTTTATTAAATTGCATAATAAAAGGATGTAATATTAATATATAATTAATACCACATCCTATAACTAAAATATAATCATCTTAAACATAATCTTTATAATAAAGATTATTATCTTTTGTACCGAAAGCGGGAATCGAACCCGCACGACCTCTTATGGTCATAGGATTTTAAGTCCTACGTGTCTACCTATTCCACCATTTCGGCGATTAAAATAAGTAGTAAGATTTATCACAAATGTTACTACTTTGTTCATTCTAAACCTCTGACTATTTTATCATAAACAATTAAATCAATTTATAAAAGAGTGCTGATAAGATTTATCACAAATGTTATCAGCTTAATAAATTAACCTTAAAAACAAATAACTCTTATGAAAGAGAATTAATCATTTGACATGGATAATTGTCCTATGAAACACTTTATTATTAAATACATGTTTTTTATCATATTCTTCTTTAGTAATATTTTGTTTATTACCTTTATCATCTACTGTAAAATATATATTCTGTATTCCAACAAGTTTTCCAGTAGCTTTTCCACGACTAAATTTAATCTTTATTTCTGCGTCTTTTTAATAGTGAGTAAATATAAATATTATTTTTTCAAAGTCAAAATAATTATTAGCAAATTATTAGTGAGAGTTATTACTGTATCTTCAACTTTAGTATCAGATACAGTATTATATTAATAAACATTACATTCTCCTGTTATATAAACTTGTTCACGTACATTTCTAATACATGTAATAATAGAAAGCGCACAGTTCACATAATCTTTTGTATCTTCAAATTGAATAGTTATTGTATAATCATTGTTGTCATATTCATATTTAAGAACTATATTATTTTCTGTATAACACATCTTATATATCTTACTTGCTTCTAAAGACACATAAGATACATGAAATTTATTATTTAATATAATAGATGAGGGAAAAATAGAAAATTTAATATCTACATCATTCTCTAATATATCTATTTTTGGATATATATTTCGATATTTACTCATAACTTATTTTTTGTTTATACGTATTCTTTCTTTTTGTTCATGAATAGCAGTTAAATTAACATCATTATCTATCATATTTGATATAAAAAGTTTTACACTATTAAAACTACTATATTTCTCAAATATAAGTTCAACATAACCTAAAGTCTTTTCCTTTATATTTATTCGATAATCATAAATATCATTTTTAGGATTATCATATATACTAAATGTTACATCTTGAATATTAGTATAATCTATATTAATACACAAATCTTCATTATTATATTCTTCACTATCATTTGGCAATAAATCAGAAACATAAATTTTTAAAGTTTCTATATCTTTACCGTATATAGTATAATTAGGATAATTAGGAATATTAACTATATTGACAATTTTCATAATAATTTCTATATTTTAATGTTAAACTATAGTTGAGGTTACAGATGAAATAATAGTTTTGATATTAAATTTATAAGTATATAATATATTTTCTATATCATTTTTGAAATATAAAAATTTACTAATATCTTTAAAATAACAATGAATTTTAATATTACTATCTATATAATGTATTATAGTAGTAAATAAATCATCACCTTTACAATAAGTAAATTGTATATTATCTATATCTTCAATACAAACTTTGTCATCACTTCTTGGAATAACAAATTCTCCATTATTTATTATAACATTTATAAAATCTGGATAATAATAATTATCTATATCTGTATTTTTAGAAGTTACTATAATATTTGCCATATCTATATCTGTATTTTTAGAAGTTACTATAATATTTGCCATATCTTACAATTTAATTTTATAAGAATAACTTACATCAACAACATATCCTCTATTTCTAAGCTCTTCTATAATATCTCTCAATGAATCTATTAGCTCACGAGGTTTATAATTAGATAATTCATCATTAGATTTGCGAATTATCGGAACTCTATTTTTATTTTTTTTAGAACAATCAATACATATATTAGTATGCATGTCCTTTGAATGATTATTGTATGTAAATAGTTTTATGTCTTTTTCTTCATTACAAATTTTACAAACTTTTGTAACTGTTGTATTATTAGTTTCCATAGTATTATATTTATATTATATTTATAGTATTATTATATCTTCTTGTAAATTATCTCTTCTAATTTTACTTATACATCTTATAAGATTATTTACAAATTCTATAAATAAATCTTTATTTTCAAAAGATATAGAAGTAATTCTTAAATCATCAGGTTCAACATTAGATTCAAAACTTAAATCATCGTTGTCTAAAAAATCTAATGTATAAATATTATCATGTGTTATTATATTTCTTATATCATTTATATCATAAGTAAATATCTTATCTTCTATTGTAGTTACAATTAAAGTTTCTTCTAAATATTTAATCGTAATAGATTTTATATTATAAGTTGTACCATTTGGTATAATAATTTTTGCATTTTCCATAGTAGTTACATTTATATTAATTTGAAGAATCTAATATATCTTTAATTGTAATATTAGATTTATAAATAATATTATTTTTATATTCTTCTAATCTATTATTAATATATTTAGTAAATTGTTCAAGAAGATATTTATCCGCCATTGTAAGTTTTGAATTAATATCTTTATAACATTTTTTAATATCATCATTTAAATCACAATAACAATAAAATTCTCTATTGATTATATTATTATTTGTCCATATACCAACTCCATTATGAATATTATATATGACACTATTACTTATATTATAAAGAGCTAGATTTGTAAGAGCATTAGTTATAAAATATATAACTTCAGGAGTGAAATTAATATTATAATTAAATAAAGATTAAAAATAAATCTTTTTAGTAAGTATAGCTGGATATTTATGTTTAATTATAGTAAGTACAATAAAACTAACTATTATACTAAGTATAATTGAAGTGATAACTGCAATAATAATAATTTGATTAGCTTCCATAAGATAATTTGTTTTAAGTTTAATATTAATTTATTTTAAATAAAATTTAAATTCTAATGAAAATAGTATGACAATTAGTATTCAAAAAATTATTCAAAAGAGTCTACAAATTGATAATAATCAACATAAAGATAATCCTTTTGAAAATAAGATTAAAGAAGATAATTAAATGAATAATGAAGATTATCTTTATGTTGATAAAGAAAATAGATTAAAAGAAAATGATAAAACGAATAAAGATAAATGTAAAGAAATATAGAATTAAAAGATGATATTAAAAATGATTAAAAAGATGAAAAAAAATATGATAGAAAATATGATAGAAAATAAAGATGAAGAAGATGATATTGAAAATAAAGATGAAGATAAATTAAATGATTAAAAAGAAAATAAAGAAAAGATGATTAAAAAATGATAAAAGAAAATAAAGAAAAGATGATTAAAAAATGATAATGAAGAAGATGAAGAAGATTAATATAAAGATAATGAATAAAATGAAAGAAAAGATAATGAAAGAAAAGATAATGAAAGAAAAGATAATGAAAGAAAAGATAATGATAATGAATAATGAATAATGAATAATAATGATAATGAATAAATGAATAATGATAATGATAATGAATAAATGAATAATGAATAAATGAAAGAAAATGAAAGAAAAGATAATGAATGATAACGAGATATTTAATAAAAAAGAAAATAATGAAAAGATGAAGAAAAAGATGAAAGAAAAGATGAATATTAAGCTCCTTTTACACCTTCATTTACTTTTCATCCAATTATTTTTACAATTATTTTTCTTCTTCATTTTTCTTCTACTTTTCCTCTACTTATATTTCAAAATAACTTTTTTAATCTTTTTAATCTTTTTTCTCTACTTATTATCAATCTTTATTCAACTTATTTTCTAACTATTTTTCAAACTATTATCTCAATTCTTTCTCCACTTATTATTAATGCTATTTTTCAATCTTCTAATAAAATAAATTTTGGTCTTCATATTGAAATTCATTTTCTAATTATTGAAATTAATTATCCATTTAATATTTCACTAACTTATTCTCCAGCTATTCTACAAACTGCTTCTTTTATTAATTTTATAGTTACTTGAAGAATACGTTGGACAAATAGTATATTTAATAGTATTTCAATTAATCGAAATTCTAATGATATTCTTTATTCAAATAATATGACAATTAATGATACAAGAAGACCTCCTAATGTTAACTTAACAATACTTTGTATAACACTTGTGGACATTCATTTGTCAAATAGTATATTTAATAGTATTTCAATTAATCGAAATTCTAATGATATTCTTCATAAACCTTCTCGAAGAATACGTTGGATAAATATTCTTCTTATAATTATTATAAATTCTTATGATATAGCTGGTAATATAATTATTAATATAATTATTAAACCTGTTAGTATACCAATTATCATACTAATTATATCATTTCGAGATATAGTGCATCTGGATTTATTCATATAGTAAATGGTATTACAACTGTTATGAAAATTGATAATCTTAATGTTATACAAAATGGTCAATTTTTGCAAATGATTGACTATCATATCCTATAAGAAAATCTTATTGTTATTTGAATAACAATGCCATTTTCCAATGAATTTTTTTTGGAAATTATTTGGAAAATAGATTGAAATTTATTTTTTATAAATTATATAATTATTAATATAATTATTAATATAATTATTAATATAATTAGTCTACAAGAAAGCGGTCAAAATACGGGTCAAATTGATATTAGAATTACTGCAAAAGTTACTGCAAAAGAACCATTAGGAACTCTTTTTAGAAATACTATTAGAAATACTATTAGAAATACTATTAGAAATACTATTAGAAAATATAATGTAAATAAGATTACAATTAATTGTCCATCTTCCGAATATTCTTCGGATAGAAATGTTGAAATTAGTATGACATTTAATGGTAAATAAATTACTAAAAATAATACGGAAAATGAAGATGCTCCAGATAATACATTTCGAGATAAAATTAAAGATATGATTGAAGATAATTCTAAAGATGGATTTGAAGGTAGACTTTAAGATAATTTAGAAAGTGTATGTAAAGATGATTGTAAAGATATAGTTTGAGATTTAAATTGAAATACAATTATTAATATAATTATTAATACAATTTTAAATTATATAAATATGTTAGTTGCAAAGACAGTTGTAACGTTTGGACGTATTGTTTAATGGCCACAAGGGCAAGGGAGTGTTCCGATATTCGTTAATCATTTATTTAATATTCATTTTACAATTAATAGAAATAATAATGTCACTTCTATAACAATTAATTGTCCATCTTCCAAATATTCTTCGGATAAAAATATTAAATTTAAAGATACATATATTAAGATTATAAATAATAGGAGAGTTCTTATTTTAAAGATATTATAACTTTTATCCATAAACACTTTAAAATTAATAATAGAACTCTCCTATGAACACTTTTAATTAAAACAATAACACAAATATAATACCTAATATTGAAACTAATAAAGCTATTGATAGAATAACTATTATAGTTTTATATGTTTTATTAGCTTTAGAAGCTAATATATATCTTACGGAAGTTTTACTTAAAGCTATTGATGAATAATTTGTTAAACGAATTAACATCTTTTTTAGTTCTTTACTTTCTAATAAAAGCTCTGATATAATTCGTTTTAAATCTTCATCAGTATATATTTCTGGAATTAGTTCATTTACTTCTTTTTGAACATCTTTTTCTTTATCTGTTAATTTTGCTGATGCTTGTACTTTTAAAAGTATTATTAAAGTTTTTAATTGAACTGTTGCTATAATTCTTTTTACAAATTCTTTATTAGTTTTCATAGTAGATAATGGTATTATTTATATAAATAAAAGTGTTCAAAATATGTTTAAAGTGGAATTTTAAAAAGAGGATAATGGCTATTTACACCATTATCCTCTTAGTTATTTACGAGTTCTTCACAAGGGCGAGCATTTTTATGAAGAAGTTATCATCATCTTCGCTAACTCCCGGAATATAATTCCGACCTTTCATTTCATGAAAGTATACTTTAGCTTCTTCGGTACGACCTTTGGCTTGATAAGCCTGTGCATACTTGTTAGCTTCAGCTTCTCGAATTATATGACCTTCGAGAGTACCTACGATATTCCGGAATATATAATTTCCGGCATTACGATATTCGTGAACTCCACCGTCTTTGTCTACATAACCGTATTTATTACCGTCATTCGGTACATATACGACTTCGACTTTCAGATACAACGGACGTTCAGTTTCCGTATTATAGTTACCCTCTCGAATGATATGGTCAAGATTAAATACTTCAACCATATCAACACTTGCAGACAAACGAACTGGTTCGTTATTTGCGACATTCAGAGCACTGATAGCGAAATACTTTCGGCCATCACGTTCAATTCGAGCTATTTTATGAATAGCTACACCGATGATTTCAGGTTTAAGACTTGTGTTAATTTCATTAACAACTGCTTTAACAACTGGTTTTTCTACAGCTACGGAAGCTGCATTGGCTTCAACTTGTGCCATGTTTCAAATGATTTAAAAGTTTGACAAATAGTAATTCCGGAATAAATGAATTAAATTCTGTTACCCATTCCGGATTATGAGTAACAAGATTAGTTTGTACGATACTTTCCGAATTTTAATTTGTAACAAAATCGGAATTACGACACACACCAATTATAAGTGGGGGGTTTCTAAAAGTAGAAAGGTGGGGAGGGTTGTTATATAAGGTACTTCCTATAAGAGTATTTTTATATTTATCAGATATATTATTTCAAACACTATTACATATATTTTCATTATTTATTATTCAGTCTTTCTACAATAACATTTTCATTATTCATATTTCTATATTGACTTTAAATTCTTTACACTTTATTTTTTCATTATTTATTCTATACTCTATAATCTTTTCTATAATCTTTTCTATAATCTTTTCTATAATCTTTTCTCGTATCTATTGTATATCTATTTATAAGAACACTTTTATATTCAATAAATATAATATCTTTTGCAACAATTCTTTCCTATCTTTTTATACATTATTATCTCTTTTTTACAATACCTTTTACAATACCTTTTACAATACCTTTTAAACATCTCTTTTTACAATATTTTTTTTATAATTTATAAGAACACTTTTATATTTAATAGATACAACATTTTCAATAATATCTATTTTATTATTTCTTCCTATATCTCTATTATAATTTACAATACCTTTTAAACATTATTTAGATACATTTTTAGATAAACTTCCTATAAGAACACTTTTATATGATTAATATTTACAATCAATTTTACTCTTTTCAACATTATCTTTTAATTCCTATAAGAACACTTTTATACATTTGATTAATATCTTTTCTTACATCTTTTCTGACAACACTTTTATATTTAATAAATATATTATTTTTAATAATATTTTATTTACTTTTAATAATGTCTTTTACATTATCTTTTATATCATCTTTGAGTTTTCTTTTTAATTTTATATAAGATTTTGTAAAATTGTTTTATAATTAAATGTAATAAGAATATCATCTTAATTTCAAATAGTATTATAATTTATAAACATATTATTTTCAATATTATTTTCAATATTATTTTCAAAAGTAGCTTTAATATGATTATAATTCGAGCCGAATTTTAATTAATATTTACCAATCGAAAGTGATTAATTCTAATATCAACTATTATACAAATCGAAAGATTAAGAAAAGCAAGAGCGAGAGCAGATAGATAATAATTAGTAAATATATTAATTTAAGGAGAGCGAGAGCGACAATTATATTAATAATATATTTAATAATTAATGTAGCTACGAGTGCAAGATTATAATGACGAAGAGTTGAAAGAGAATTAAGAAGAGCTTCGGAAGAATTTCGGAACACTCCCTCCCTTGTGGCCATTAACTCGGAGAAATACAAGTATCTATATTATTTATAATAATATTTCTAATAGTATTTACAATAGTATTTACAATAGTATTTCTAATAATAGTTATTATAATTTATCCTTGATATATTTTACAGATAGTCTGTATGCTTCTTTTATACCTATTAATATAAATATCTTCTGTATTTGGATTTATAATGATTAATATATATATTGGTATCGAAATAAATATGATAGTACATTTATTAATAACTAAATAATCAAATAAACTATGGAAAATAAAGTTATGATTGGTTATCGTGAGCCTAAGAGTATTATTGATGCTAAAGCTGTAGGAAGTAAAGTTATAGTAAAATCTTATTTTGAAGTTTCACCTCTTATGGTAAAAGATGATAAAGCTCTTCAGAATATGTCTCCTATAAAAATAGAAGTTGTAGCTTATGGTAGAAATACTTATGATATTGAGATAGGAGATAAAGTTCAAATCAATCCTACAAATGTTTCAAGAATTAATTTTAAATGGAATGATAAAAGTATTATGAATTATCTTGAAAATTCTAAATTAAATAAGATTTTATATAGAGGAAAAGAACATGTTATTTGTGAGGAATATTATCTTTGTGAAATGATTGATATTCTTATTGTAGATACTTATAATGAAAATAATATACAAAAAATTCTTGAAAATTAGATGTTATTAGGTTTTATACAACATAAACGAATACTTAATAATTTATATAAGACATTTGATTCTTTTGCTCCTAATGTAAAGAATAAAGAGTGGCTTGATAAATTAGATAAACTTACAGATAGTGATAAAGAAGAATTGTTAGTTCACTTTTATAATTGTCAAAGTTTGACAATAGTTAAGAGAATGAATACTATAACTCCTTGTATTCACGTTCCGATGCTTGGTAATTTTAAAATTGTTGCTCAAAGATATTATAATACTATACATAAAGATTTCTTTGATACTCTTGATAAAAAAGAGAGACAACGAATTTTACAAACTGTTTTCGGAACTAATAAACCTGTTATTTATAATCCAGACGAACATTATGCCAAACTTAGTATCGACCCAGCTGATGTCTAAAGGCAGGATTCTTTTCTTTAATGAAGAGAATCATAAATATGTTGATGATTTGGGTAATCCTTATATTTCAGTTACTACTTTGATTCATAAATATACAGAAGAATTTAAAGAGAATGAAATAGCTAAAGCCTGTGAGAGAATAGGTAAGAATCCAAATCATCCAAAATATCTTACTTATAAAGGTAAGTCAGCTAAACAACTAAAACTTGAATGGCAAGCTGAAAGAGATAGAGCGTGTTCTGAAGGAACTAAGAAACATAATTATCTTGAAGATTGTATTAAATCTAATAACGGATATAAAAAGAATGCGAAAGGATTTATAGATGATAGAATATATACAATAGATGATATTATAAAGAATCATAGATATGGTATATTAAATATTGATTCTTTTGCTAAAAGTGGTATTAAAGATAGGTATCCGACAATTTACAATACTATTGCTGGTCTTGTAAATGTCGGATTTAAGATTTATGCAGAAATTGGAACTTATGATTATAAATATTTAGTAAGTGGTTTAATTGATGTTTTATTAGTTAGAGATAAAGAATTTATAATATTAGATTGGAAAACTAATAAAGCTCCTATTAAATTTGAAGGTGGTTATTGGTCTAAAAATAAGAACGGAGAACTTGATTTTGATGACACTGGAAATATATTAAATGAATATAATTATACAGGTAAAACATTTCAATATCCTCTTGATAAATTAGAAGATAGTTCTGGTAATATATATGCTATGCAATTAAGTACTTATGCACATCTTGTTGAAACTTTTGGATATAAATGTGTAGGACTTATTCTATGTCATATTAGAACAGTGCCTGAAAAACGAGATATATTTGATAGAGTTATAAGAAATGAATTTCAAGTTGTAGAAATAAAGAAGTTTCCTTATTTGAAAAATGAAGTTGTAACTATGTTAAATAATTATGCTCAAAAAAATATAAATAATACTACAATTAATAAATTTATATAGATATGAGACTTTATGATTATTTTATTGATAATAGAGATTTAATAAATCATTTAGAAAGTATAGCTATAAATAAAGGATATTCTTTTTTTAAATATAAAGATAATATTAATTTGAATATTAATCTTTGGGGTATTAGAAGTAATGATAAAGATACTACTAAATTTAATGATGTTTGTCTAATGTTTTATCAAAATAAAGATACTACTTGGACAATTCATACTTATAAAATAACAACAGACCCTTCAAATGTAAATCTTCAAAAACCTATAAATAAAAATGGAACAGCTATTGTAAAAGAGGGTCAATATAAAGGTTTATTTAAAGTTGGTTTACATAAAGGATACGAAGCGTTAGTTCAAGCAGTTCCTATTACTGTTATAAGAGATAATAATAAAGATGATATATTAGATATAAAAAATAATAAAGAAGAAACTGGAATGTTTGGTATAAATATGCACAGAGCTTCTATTAATGGTAATAATAATGAAATAGGTTTATATAGTGCAGGATGTCAAGTTCATCAAGATTATAAACGATTTACTTATGAATTTATGTCTATAATTAAGAGTGCTATTGGTAAAAGTTCTATTACATATACTCTTATAAATGAAGATGATTTATGAAGTGGTATAATGTTGTAAATTTGGGATTGCTGATTTTGGGCTTTATTTTCGTTTTAGGGTATCAATTAGGCATTAATGCGAACAAAGATGAACAGGTATACCAGTCGAAAATTGATAGTCTTAAATCGGCATTAAAATCGCAAATAGAGGTATATAATTTTAAACTTGATAGTCTTAATAAAGATATTGATAGCCTTGATAAAATAAAGAATAAAATAATTATTAAATATAAAGATGCTTATGAAAAGGTTATTGATGTTGACAGTATTACTAATGATTCCATTATTATGTATATCTCAACAAAAATACATAATAAAAGGTGATACAATAGTTGGCTATACTCTTGATGAAAATAGGAGTATAGCTTTATTATTTATGAAAGGTGAAATGTATGAAGAATTATATTTCACACAAAATGAGATTTTATCTAAGAAAGATAGTATTATAAATACTCAATATTATCATATTAAATTTCAAGATAGTGTTATTGTAGTTACTACTAATACAATAGATAAATTAGAAAAGATTAATAATGATAATAAAGCTATTATAGAAAAAGAGAAGAGAAAAAGTAAAACAAATGGTTGGATAGCTGGTGGTTCTGGAATTTTGAATTTAATATTAATATTGCTATTATGTTTGTGAATAATAATACTAAAGTAAATATTGATTATTTTATTACTACAGATTATGATTTAAATTGGAATTATCTTTTTAAAGAATCTAATTATAATAAAAATTCTGTTACTATTGTAATAAATAATAATATTAGATATAATTATATTATTAATAATTAAAATAATTTAAAGCTATGAAAAAGTTTAAAGAAATTGTTATTCCTTTTCTTAAAAGTTATTATAAATGTTGGCATATTATAGTTGGTATGATTATTACTTCTATAATTGGTAAATATTTTTATGAAGTAGGTGGTATAGCTGCTATGATATTATTTCCTTTGGTTATTGTATTTATAATTGCTTTATTTAAAGAGCAAATATGGGACAGACTTATGAAGAAAGGAACTTACGAATTAAATGATATTATAGCTACTATGATAGGTTGGCTTGTTTCTACTATATTAAATATTATTTGGATAATATGAAAAATATTAATTATATAAATAGATTAATTCATAGTAATAATCTTTTATTATATCTGATTATTACTTTTATATTTGTTATTATAACAGGTAAACTTTGGTGGGAATTTAAAGATATATCTGCTGCTATTGGATGTAGTATAATTATTCCTTTTGGAGTAATGATATTAAAAGAAGTTATTTATAATGTTTTTATTGTTAAATCTGGAATTTCTATGGATAGATTATTTTCTGTTGGTATAGGTCAGATTTTAGGAATAGGAACATTATTATATTTAATATTATGGTAAAGAGTAAGAATAAAGTCTATTGTAATGTTAAATCTAAAGTTATAGATACTTGTAAAGTAAATAAGTTTTATAATACATGGTGTTCTATATTTAGACATGATAGGTTTAATAGAGAACCTTATCCTAATCATTCTAATAATAATAAACCTTTATGATACCGGGACTGAAAGTTGAGAATGATAAGATAGTTTTAGATGTTCCTCAAATTCTATTATATAAACCTTTAGCAGCTATATATCAAGCTGATAATTCTAATAATAAAGAATTTGCACATAAAATATTTTTATATATTGAACATGTAGCTGATAAAAAGGGTTATTGTAGAACTAAAGGATTTAGTAAACAAGAAGCTCACAAATGGGCTGCGAGAAATTCCGGACTTAAAGAATCTTATGTTCCGGATAAATTAGTTACAGATGCTATTGATTTTATTAAAAGAGAATTTGAATCACATCCTGTTGAAGATGCTATAGAAACTAATATACAAGGTATTCGAGCAAGTCTTACTCTAATATCTATAATTGCTAATGAATTAAATAATGCAATTACTGATTATAGAAGTAATCCCAAAGAAGCTAAAATAGAAGATTTATTATCTTATGAAACAAGTATTAAAACAATGGCTTCGTATAGTGCTGATTTACCTAAGAGAATACAAGTTTTATCTGAACTTAAAAAACAATGGGATGATATAGATAAAGGTATTACTTCTATACGAGGTGGTAAATCTTATAAAAATAGTTATGACGGAACAGATGACTTATCTCCTACAAGTGCTGGGGAAGTTGAAGAGTTGCGCTGATGTAGGATATGATTATAAAAAAGATGAATCTCCTTTTATAGATTATATATTATCTGATAAGAATGAACATAAGTTATTACGAAACTTTATAAATCCTAATACAAATAAACCTTGGATTGATAAAGATGATGACTTTTTAATGGGAGATTCTGGTGGTATTCTAATGAATATAAATTTTGTATTTGTTGGAACTGAAATATTTAGTAGAACAGCTAAGTTTTTTGATGAACATGGAGTTTATACTTTAGCTCCGGAGGGAACTTCTGAATATAAAGAATTTTGGCAAAGGGAATTTTCTCGTAGAATAAAAGGTGTTAGTGCAAGATGTAAATTATATTTTAAAGATATACCAGCTTATTTAAATGCTAAGACAGAAGCTGAAAGAAAAACTCTTTTACAACCACTTAGGATAACAGGCGAACATTATAATTATTTAAATTATGGTAGAATCGAGCGTGTTCCTAATGAACGTGAAAGAGCTTATCTTGATTCACAAGGTTTTACAAAAGTTAATACAGTTGAGGGTTTTCCTCGTTTTTGGGATGGTGATTATTGGAATTTTAAAATTGATGAATTAATAGCTAATAATCATTATAATTTATGTAAGGCTAAAGCTCGTCGTAAAGGATTTTCATATAAAAGAGGTAGTCAAGCCGCTAATACGTTAAATGCAAATAAGAATGTTACTGTTACATTAGCTGCGGATAATCTTTCTTATTTAACTGATAAAGGTGCTACTTCTTATATGGTTAAAGTTAATCTCGATTGGTATGAGAATAATACTTATTGGCAAAGAGGTTATCTTAGTGAGAATTTTGAAAATGGTATAGAACTTGGATATAAAAAGACTAAAGATGGTCAAAAGGCTTATGGTTTTAGAAGTAAACTTATAAGTGTTGCTATTGGTAAAAATGAATCTGCGGCAGTTGGTAAAAAATCTATTGAAACAGACTTTGAAGAAGCTGGAAAGTGTCCAAATCTTCAAAAAGCTCTTGATGTAATGAAATCCAATAGTGAATCAGGAGCTATTCAAATTGGTACAATACGAGTTTACGGAACGGGTGGTACAAAGGGTGCAAACTGGGAGGCTTTTAGTAGAGCATTTTATAATCCTTCTGAAAATGACATGCTCCCTATGGAAAACGTTTGGGATGTTAATAAAAGACATACAGTTTGTGGTTTCTTTTTTCCTCAAATTTGGTGTTACGAACCTTATATAGAAGATGGTAATTCTCTTATTTTTGATGCTTGGGAGCATGATAAGGAAAGAAAGTTTAATGCAAGAAAGAATCAAAATTCTACGAATTATAATATATTTGTTGCTCAAAGAGCTAATACACCTTCAGAAGCTTTTATTAGTACACAAGAAAATATATTTCATAGTCCAGAATTAACTGAACATATTCAGAATTTATTACATGATAATTCTTATAAATTTTATAAGGATGGTTGGTATATAATAGAAGATGGTATAATTAAGTTTATAACTAAAGAAGAATGTATTAATAGAAATATATTTGGAAATCATAAATTTCATGATTATATTACAGATGTTCCACATAATTCAAGAACTGATGTACATGGATGTGTAAGAGAATATTATCCTCCTGTTGCAAATAGTGGAAATTTATATTTTGCAGCTGTCGATGCTTATAGAGTTGATTTACTTGAAAAGAATGTTACAATAAAACATTCTTTATATTCTTTTCAAATATGGATGCGAAATAATGAAGAATCTGGTTTTCAAGGTAAGAGACTTGTAGCTGCTTATTGTGGACGATTAGATAGTATGGAAGATAATGATAGAGTTCTTTTATATGCTTGTCTAAGATATAATTGTAAATGTCTTATAGAAGCCGGAACTGGAGAAACTATTCCTAATTTTAAGAAATGGGGTTATAGAAAACTTCTTATGCGAGACCCTTCAACTTATATAGATAGACATGTTAAAACTAATACAGCAGAAGCCTATGGAGTTGTTGTTGGAGATGGTGATAAAAAGTTGGAGGGACTTCGTATATGGAGAGATATGATGTATGAGGTTGTAGGATATGGTGAAGATGGTAGTCCTATATATATGTTTCAACGTATTTATGATACTCCTTTACTTTTGGAATGTGATAGATATGTTTATGGTAAAAACTTTGATAGATTAAGTACAGCTATAGTTGCTGCATTTGAATTTCAAAAAGATAGTATATTAATAGAAAGAGCAGCTAATAAGAAAATTAATAATTCAGAAGCTGGTAAAAATAGAAGATTATCACAAAGAATGACACGATGAAAAGTAATGATGTTAGAACTGTAGATATGGTTGCTTATAATAAGCCTGACCAAAGAGTTAGTAATAATAAGAAACAAACTCCTGAATGGTATATTCCAAATGCTAATTATTATATTCAATTAGCTTTGGAATTAAATGATAAATATACTACTCTTAAATTTCTTAATGCTGCTAATGGTAAAATTGATAAAAGTACATACGATTATGTTCTTAGAAGTTATACTAAAGAATTAGGAGATAAAGGTGAACAATATGCAGATATAAGAAATATAGACTTTCTTACTCCTATTAAAGAAAGATATATGGGTGAATTTATTAATATGTTTTCTAATTATCAAGTTATTAATAATGACCCATCTATTGTTTTATCTCGTAATGAAGCTGTAGCTGATAAAGTTATGGCTTGGGTTAATCAAGAAGTTATTAATGAACTTAATGAAAAAGGTTTTCCTACAAATCAACCTTCTAAAACTCAATTTACTCTTGATGAAACTATAGATAAAGTCCTTGAAGAATGGAGTGATAATGTAGTTATAAATGGTCAGAAAAGATTAGAACTTATAAATTCTTTGATAAATGCTAAAGAAGTATATTTACAAATGTACTATTATTGGTGGGCATGTCAAGAATGTTATAGTTATAGATATGTTAAAGATGGAGATATTTATGTAGAATGTATATCACCTCTTGAAGCCTTTCCTGTTAATGCTGGTCATAGATATGATGAAGACGGAGAGGCTTTTGTTCGTATTTATGCTATGAGTATAGAAGATGTTATAACTCGATTTAGAGATAAGCTAAAATCTTCTGAAATAGAATATTTGAAAAAATTATATAACTGTGGTAATAAATACGAAGCTACAAAAGGATTAGAATGGATACGAAATCTCGAAGATTTTGGTGCAAGACAAAGTGAATTAAATACTAATTTGCAAGCTCTTTATCAAGTTAAAAGATATAGTAGAGAAATTGATGTAGCGCATTATCAATGGAAAACCGAAGTTAAACAGGGAGTTCTTACTTATGTAGATACTTTTGGAGATATTCAAGAAACACTTGTTGATGAAACTTATAAACTTAATAAAGAATTAGGTGATATAGATATTAAATGGGAATGGACACTTCAAACTTGGGAAGGTTGGAGGATAGGTGGTATGCACGAAGGTGTATATATTAAACCAGAACCTATTATTGTTCAAAGAGAAGCATTTAATAATACAGCTTCTGTAAAATTAAGTTATAATGGTATTAGAGGTTTAATTAAAGAAGATATTAGAAATCCAATTCCATATCGTATTCAACCTTATATGGCTTTATATAGGATTTATACTCTTCAACAAGAAAGGGCGATAGCTAAGTTTAAAAGTTACTTACTATTGCCTGAATCTGTTATAGGAGATAGTAGTGAAATGACAACTGAAGAACGATTTGCTTTAGGAGCTAAAGATTCTACATTTCCTATAGACGATGCTGATATGAATCCTACAGCTTTGCAGGCTTTTAGAGAAATAGCTAATTCTACAATAATACCTTATGTTAATGCCCTTGAGCAAATAAAAGCTAATATAAAAGCTGATGCTTATAATGAAGCTAATATGAATAATGCTCGAATGGGTGATACTAAGGATTATGCTGGTAAAGGTACTACTGAAATGAACTATGCTAATGCTGTAGCTGGTAGTGTTTGGTCTTTAGAAGTATTTAATCTATTTAGAGAAATAGATTATCAAGCAAATTTAGATTATTCAAAAGCTGCATGGATTGACGGTAAACAAGGTGCTTATATAGACCCAAATACTAATGAAGTTGTTGTTGTAGATTTAGATGGTACATCTGATTGGAATCATAATCTTGCTGTATTTATAAGAAATAATACAGAAGTTAATAATAAACTTCGTCAAATGCAAGATTTAGCTTTTAGTGCGGCTCAAAATGGAGATTTAGATATAGCTATTGATGCAATAAGTAGTAATAGTTTACGTCAAATAGCTAAAAGAATTAAAGATGGTGTAGAAGCCCGAAGAGAATATGAAGAAAATCTTGCAAAGATTGAGCAAGAAGGTAGAGCTAATGTTGAGCAAATTATATCTGATAGAGAAGCTGCTAATAGAGAATTTGAATCTTATCAGAAACAAGCTGATAGAGATAATCAATTAGTTATCGAACAGATGAAGATTGAATCTAATGAACGAATATGGGATAAGCGACTTAAATTAGATTTGGATGGAAATGGTTATGTAAGTAAGGAAGAAGCAAGTGGTTATACAGATGCCGATATTAATATGATTAAAATGAAAAAGGAACTTAATGGGTAGACTACATAATTTTCAATGCCGCTCTCCCAGTGGCCTGTAATGGCCTTTAAATGGCCTAAATTTCGATTATTTTTCTTTTACCTTTGTAATATACATCTATAATAAATAATTCGATAATATGAGTATAGAAAGCGAAAATGGCGGGGTAAAAAAACCTATTATGCCTGTAAAGATTGGAAAACCTGCTACTGTAAATGTAAAGGATTCTAATATTGAAAATGAATCTTCTAATGAAGAAAAAGATAAGAATGAAGATAATTCTTCTGTAACCGGAAATGATACTTCTGAAAGTAATGAATCTTCTAATGAAACAAATGAAGATAATAATACAAACGAAGTAGAAATTGATGGTGAAATATATAATTTAGATTCTGAGGGAAATGCTACTAAGGACGGAAATATTGTTTTTACTAAGGAGCAAATTTCGTCAATGAATGAAATAAATAGTGATGATTCTTTGGAAAGTGAAGTATCCGAAAATGCTTCTGTAGAACTTATTTCTAATCTTAGTGGCATTGTTCCCTTAGATGATAATGGAGAACCTATATCTTATGAATGGTCTGCTGAGGGATTAGCTAAACGAGAATCAGATATATATCAAATTGGTTTAGCTAATGGATTTAAAACTAATTTTGATAAGTTTTTAAAAGATAATCCTGATATTGCAGCTATTATTGATTATAAATCTCGTTTTGGTACTATAGAAGGATATAATTCTTCACATGATTATATTAAGATGACAGTACCTGATGATGAAGATGCTAAATTTAGATTAATATATGATGCTGAAATTCAGAGAGGTAATTCTCCTGAACGAGCTAAACGAATAGCTGAATTTGCTAAGACGAATAATACTCTTGATGAAGATGCTCAAATATCTTTAGAATTTCTTAAGAAGAATCAGGAAGCTGCTATTGAACAACGTCGTAAAGAAGTTGAAGATGCACAACGTGAATTATTTGCTAAAGAGTTAGCTTTTTACGGAGTCGATTATAGTAATGGAAAAGAAACTGTAATTGAAGATGCAAAAGGAAGTCTTTACGATTGTATAGTAAATAATGGTTCTTTAAAGAATTATACTATTCCTATTGAAGGTATAAATATAAAGACTGATAAAGGTATAAAGAAAATTTCTCGAAAAGAGCTTTTTGATTATATTTCCAAACCTGTTAAAGAAATTGATGGAAATTATTATACACAAGCTCAACTTGATGAACTTAAACAATTATCTAATCCAGAGGAATATGCTCTTCGTTGTATTATGAATCTTAATGGTGGTATAGATTCTCTTATTGAACGTAAAGCTGTTGATAAAGAAATTAAACGTTTAAGAAGTCTTACTTCCACTAAAAATACTTCAAAAGCTCGTGCTTCTAAATTGGGAGAAACTAATGGAGAAAAAGTTAAACTTAATCTTCCTATAAAGACTCAAAAATAATTATAAATGGACATCTTGCCAATAATAAATAAATACATTAATTAAATCATTTAACAATGAGAGAACTTGGTGTTGTAAAATTTGATTCTAAAACATATTCTGATAGGAATATGATTTTGAACTTTAATCTTGCTACTCCTGCTGAAATAGATATGAATCTTACATATCTTTGGGGACGAGATGAAGACCGATTCCCACTTCTTACTTTAACTGCTGGTCAAGGAGCTATTGATTCTAAAGTTAAAGTTAATGGTGGAGATACTCAGTACACTTGGCCTATTGCAACTCGTCTTCGTGTTACTTCAAGAGTTAAGAAACTTATTACTACCACAAATACTCCGGGTATTAATTTTGGTACTATCGAAGTATTAATGGAAGATAATTGGTTTATTTATCAGCATACTGCTATTTCTCCGAGTGGTGTACAATTTCGTATTCAGAATGAGGGTGTAGCTTCTGAAATGGGTGGTTACATTTATCGTTTTACGAATATGAGTGGAAATGCTGAAAATTATGCTCCTACAAGTGATTTCAATCCGGGTGCAGTTTGGGCTTTAGGTGCTCCTACTATTCCGGGTTCTAAATCTGACGGTAATAGGAGTAATAATCAAGCTCCTGCTAAAGCTATTAATCAGTATGGTTATTATCGTTTCTCTAAAGAGATTGCTGGTAATATGAGTAATCTTGTAGTGAATATTGAATTTCCTACTGAGGGTGGTGGTACGACAAATCTTTGGATGCCTTATGAGATGAAAGTTTGGGAAATTACTCGTAGGGAAATGCTTGAAGAAGATTTATGGTTTAGCGAATATAATAGGGATGTAAATGGTATTATTCATCTTACTGATGAAAAGACTGGAGAAGTTATTCCTCGTGGAGCTGGAGTTCGTGATATTCTTAGGGCTGTAGGTAATTATGAAACTTATGGTCCAATTCTTACTCTTTCTCGTCTGGATAGGATTATTCACCGTATCTTTGATAGTCGTATAGATACTATTGTTAAAGAGATTGTACTTTATTGTGGTAAAGGTTTCTCTTATATGTTTAACGATGCTATTTATCGAGATGCTCGTTTTAAAAACTATTTTGTAACTCTTGGTGCTAACGAAATTGAAAGTGCTGGTGGTTGGATGTCTTATGGTAAATATTTCAATAAATATAAACTTATAAATGGACAGACACTTACTATCAAAGTAGTTGATATATTTGATAATGGTATTCGTGCTCGTCGAGATAGGGAAGCTGGTCGTACATATAATGGTCTTCCTTTAACTTCTTATACAGCTGTATTTATGGACCATAGTCTTGGTATGGATAATAAGTCAAATATACAGTTTGTATGTGAGGAAGGTCGTGAGTATAAAGCTGGTGTATATCTTGGTATGGCAGATGTTCCTGATTCTTGGCGTGCAGCTAAGACTAATCAGCTTTCTGACCGACAGGATATAGCAAGTTATGAAGTTCTTGGTTCACAAGGTATAAATATTAAGAATCCTACTACTTCGTTCTGGTTGGATTTTGCGCTCGAATAATTGATGCTGACGGGAGTAGGAATGAAGATATTCCTACTCCCTAAATTAATATATAAAAGATTAGTAACTTAGATATTAATAAAATGATTAGAGTAAATCGTATCATTCGTATTGAATGGAAAAATAATCCTTCTGTTTTTGAATTAAAGAATAAAGAAGCTTTTGGTACTACTTCCTTACGTCTTGGAAGTTCTACTCGTGCTGTTCAACATTTACTTGCTCGTAGTGAAGAATTAAAAGTTATATTACCAACTGTTGTAGGAACTTCACCTAATGATTCTGATTGGCAAGATAAAGTAGGTATGTATCTTAATGATTTTTTCATGGAGATACCTCGTGGTGGATTAACTATGGATTGTGGTTATACTTTTGATGTTTATGAAAGTCGTATCGCTAATGATTTAAAATCATATGAAGCAACTCTTCCTAAAGCAGCAGATGATAATAATCGAGAAAAATATATTTTAAATTGTATTCAAGGTAAGTTATATGATGGTAAATTTAAAGTTTCTGAAGAGAATCTTTATAGATATGTAACTTTTAATAATCCTGTTGAATATATAAATTGGAGAATGTGTCTTAATCACGGTAAGGTAGCTAATAGTGTTGAAGATATAAGAAAGAGTACTAATATAGAATTTTATCTTACTTCGGAAGAACAGATTCTTGAAGCTAAACGTAATATTACGAAACTTAGGAATAATGCTATTAAGTTTTATAATGATATAATATCGGATACAGATATTAGTACAATTAATCCTTATATTATATCTTCAGGACTTGTAAATAGTATTGATTATTATAAGAGTTTGAATTTCGAGGATAAATGCTCTTTACTTCTTGATATGTGTAATAATAATCCAGAGGGATTTTTGAAGCTAAAAGAAGATAAAAATCTTAATACACGTTCTAAGATTATATTATACGTTTGGTATGGTATTCTAAAATATCTTCCTAATAGTACAACGATAGTTGACGCAGCTGATGTTGAAAAGACTATAGGAAATACTATGGAAGAAGCTATATCTTATTTCTCAAATGATTTACATAAAGCACATGTAGCTGAAATGTATAATCGTTATAAAAGTCTTAAAAATTAATTATCATGTATAATACGATAAAAGAACTTCATATAGAAATAGAACAACGTATTAGTGAAATTACCTCTAATCGTCATCGTTCTATTGCTCCGGAATGGATAGATATGGTTCTTAATCGTTGTGCTATAAAATATATTGAATCTATTGTTAGTAGAAAAACTAATTATAAAAGAGAGGGATTTGAAGATACTATAAAGAGAGCTGATGATTTAAAATCTCTTAAACGAACTACTGGTTGGGAAGAGGTTGTAATAGATGATGAAAATCTTTATGGACATGTTCTTCTTCCGGGTGATTATCTTCATTTAATAAGTTCTGATTCTAAGGTTATATATTCAAAGAATATTAATGATTTTAAACATACTTCTAAAATAATTATTAGTGGTTGTATAGTAGATTTTTCTAAATTTGATTATTCAACAGCTTCAGATTGGACTAAAGGAGTTGTTACTGTAAATGTTGGTAGAGATTCTGAATATTCTTTTGACATTACAGATTTAATACCTCTTTTAGTTACTGATGAAGATAATGAAGCTGACTTATTTGAATTTATAACTCTGTTTATAGATAGACTTCGAGATTACAAAAATAATGTATATTGGGAATATTTTAACGAACAATATACTAATAAAGGAATTTATTGTTTTACTAACGACCAAAATCCTGAAATAAAAGTTGAATTTACTACTTCATCTGGAACAGATAGTTTTGGTATAACTTGCGATACAAGTCTTTCTGTAGGAGGTGACAGATTTATGGTTGAAGATACAAATTATATTCGTGGTAATGATGTAATTCCTTCAGAAGATATTAGTACAACATTAACAAATTATTATCTAAATAAGAATAGACATTTAAATCCTATTACTGAATTACTTCCGGATAGATTAAATGTTTATTATGGTAATAATCATATTGTAAAAGCAGTTAATATTAATTATATTAAGAAACCTAAACCTTTTAGTTCTTTTATAAATCAAATGAGTGATTTAACTATTACTCCCGGATTTATGGATTTAGTTGTTTCTGAAATGTTACTTATACTTAAAGATAATTCTTATAATGTAGTTAAACAACAATCTAATATTGAATAAAATATGAATAGTGTTATTGCTGGTTCGAGCTTTGTTACTTCTGGAGAAGTTAACAGTTTAGCTAAAGGTGCTATTGCATTAAGACGTTCTGACGGTAAGTTAGTAACAGCTGCCGCGGATGTTACAAAAGGACACATGTATCAGTTTGTAGTTGGTCTTGGAAATGGTAATGTAAAAGAGGGTGTTTGGTTGAATCCTATTCGTTCTACTTTACATAAGGCAGCTTATAAAGCTCCAGCTGCTAAAACTATTACTTTTTCTGATGTAGCTATTACAATAGGTGACGCTTATGCGGGATGTGAAATTGCTATTGTAATTACTACTATTCCTAAGAATAGTTTTATGGCTGATAAATCTTTAGTTTCTACTGCTATAATTAGTCTTGCTCCGAGTGAAACTGAAGTTCAAGCTAAAGCTCGTATTAAAACTGAATTAGATAAATTGATATCTCGTTTAAATAATATTTACGGAGATAGTTCTTTAACAGCTACTCCAGCTGATGGTACAACTATTGATGATTCTCTTGTTATTACTGGTAAAGCCGGATTTTGGTTTGAAGTTGGATTAGAAGGTCTTATAAGTGGTACCAAAACGGATAATGGTGCTGATATAATTGGTAATGGTACTTCTGCTTTTGTAGCAGCTTTAGAGAAGAATGAAGATGTTGCTAAAGTTGGATATAATCCTAACTTTATACAGGCTTATACTCCTTATGGAGATATATTTACAACAGATATGTCAAAAACTTATAATACTTATGTTATTCATAGTCGTTCTGAACGAAATCATGTTTTTGATATAAATACTCTCGGTATGGAAGTTGTACAGTATATAGCTTTTGATAGTACAGGAACTGCTACAACTTTAGAAGCTGTATTAGCCGCTTTTGATAGTACAGGAACTGCTACAACTTCAAAAGCTGTATTAGCCGCTTTTGATAGTTTAGCAGAACCTGTTGTAAGTGGAGATTAATATTGTATTTCATATACGATGTTTACATAAATAATAAATATTGTATTTACTATGATAGGTCGTTGTATTATAATTTATTATAGTATAACGGCCTATTTTTAATATATTAAATATGTATTATGCAATTTGGAAATAGAAATATAATTAACGCAAGAGATATCTCGTATGATGATGCTGTAATTAAATTATCAGAAGGGCAGTCTAATGCTAAATTACAACCTTTATTAGAAGCTATAGTTTCTGTATTATTTGAACTTCAAAATCGTGTTAAAACACTTGAAGATAAAGTTTCTTCTATAGAAAAAAATATTGAAAGATTAAGAGCTGATATTGGTAGTCTGGATGCTCGTATTGCTGGTCAAGAGAGTACTATTAATATTATAAATGAAAACCTAAATAGCATTAATAGTGATATAACATCTTTAGAAACAAAAACCACAAGTTTACAAAGTTTTATAGAAACTAATACAAATGATATAGCTACTATAAATAATGAAATTGATGATTTACAAGGTAGAGTTACTGTTTTAGAAGGTGGTACATCAGGTGGAGCTAATTAATATATTAAAACTATGATATATAATCTTCAAAATATAATTCCATTAGGAGTTCTTGATTATGGAATATATCCTAATAAAGATAGACGTCCGATAATATATTTATATTATCGTCCTAATGGAGATTTGATAATGTATCGTACAAAAGATGAAATTGAAGTTAATTTAACTAATAGTTCATCTTATGATACTAATATTTTATTTAGAGTTACTGATAAAGATTCTATATTTGATAATGATATTACTTGTTTTGAATCTCGTCCTATAGATGTTGATAAAGCTACATATAAATTTGAATATGTAAAAGATAAAAGTGGTTATATTTATATTCTTGTACCTGCTATTTATAATACACATTCTATATTTATAAATAATGAAGATGCTACAGATTTATTTAGTTTTAAAGGAGTTTATGAACATGTAATAGAACATATTCATGATAAAGAATATAGATATTATTATGTTTATAGAACTACTAATAAACGAGATATAACAGATGATTTAACTGTAACATTATTAATTAATAGAATTACTGAAAATGAAGTAAGTCTTATAGTTAAACATATTAATGATTTTAATGACCCGCATCATACTATAGATAAGATTCTATCAATGAATCTTTTCTCTGCTATAAATTGGCAAGAATTACCGGGTAATCCAACTGTTATAAATTTAGATATAATACGTGGTACGGAAGAACAAATAAATAATGTACCTTTAAGGGATAAACAATTTCTTTTTGATACAACTAATAGAATCTTTTATGTAGATAGTGCTACAGAACGTATTCCGTATGGTAATTATAAAGAGATTGATACTACTGGATTTATAAGGTCGTCTCAAATAACACGTATAGAATTTGTAGATAGCGGATATGTTCCTCAACAAGATGATTTTATATTATATCTTGAAATACCGGGTTATCCTACTATAACAGTTGATATACATAATTTATCAATACCTAATACAGGAGGTACTTATACAGTTAATGTATCTTCTAATACTGATTGGACTGTTTTCGGAGGTGTTTATAATACTTCTTCTGGAAATTATGAATTATATTGGTCTTCTAAAAAATCTACTATTTTAATAAAACCTTCTAAAACTCCTATACAAAAAGGTTCTTATTATTATATAGAAGGTGATTGTCGTATGGATATTGTAATAGATAAAAATGATACGACAAATTCTTATTCAAATGTTATTAGTTTTATAACCAAAGATTATGGTGTTAAAGCTAATGTAGATTTAACTCAAGGAGCAGGTGAAGAACCGGAACCTGAATATCATCTTTATATAAATTTGACAACTATTGATGTTACTGATTCTGCAAAATCTATAGTTGTTAGTACAAATACATCTTTTAAAATAGTTGATTCTTATAAAGAGGGAGATTATTATTATATAAATTGGGGTAGTTCTAATACAGATAGGATTCGATTGTATCCGAGTAAACCTGTATTAGAAGGTAGTGTGACTTTTACAATAGATTCTAATCCTAATACGGAAGAAAATGATAGAAGTAAAACTATTAGATTCCGTACTATTGTAGATGATTCTATATATAGAACACTTAAAGTTAATCAATATTATGGAGCTCCTACTTTATATCTTAATGTTCAACCTAAAAGTTTAAATTATACTTCTGGTGGTAGTACGCAATCTGTAAATGTATCTTCTAATACTGATTGGACAATTCTTAATTCTATATTTGAATCTCCTAATAAATTTACAATTAATCAAACTTCTACTGGGAATAAAATAACTATTATATCTAATGTTAATCCTGTTAATTCTGAAGGAAAATATTATATTAATGGAGATGCTAAACTTCAAGTTACTGTTCCTGCTACAGAAAATAATTCTGATACAGTAACTAATGTAGAAATTAAATCTAAAGATAATACACTAACTGATAATTTTAGTATAAATCAGTCTGGTAAAACTATTGAATATTATATTAGAGCTACTCCTACTGATATAGAATTAACAGATACTAATAATCGTACTATTACAATAAGTAGTAATGCTTCTTGGAAAATAAGTGATATACATAATTTTGTTAAACAGGATGATGGTACTTATAAATGTGATTTAGATGTTGTAGGAGGAGATTCTTTAATTATTACTCCGAGTAAAGAAGATTTATCTGGTAATATGACTCTTCAAATTAAATCTACAGTTAAAAGTTCGGGTCTTAATGCTACAATTGTCGATTTAACATTTGAATTAATAAATGATAGTTCTAAGAAAGCTGTTGTCGATGTATCATTTAATATGAAAGATGGACCAGAACCTCCTATGTTAGATGGTATAGATTATATGCAAATTGAAGGTGATGGTATTGAACATCCTATATTTAGAGTAGCTGATTAAATTATTAATATTATGTATTCAATAGATATTTCCAAAGTTACAGCTATACATTTCAATAAACAAGATGTTATTCGTGTATGGTTTAATGGGGAAATAGTTTGGGATAAATTTCGTAGTGGAGTTTATCTTCGGGCTTCTCCTACTAATATTCTTCTCAGTGAAGAATATGATTATAAAGCTAATGTTGATATAGAATCTAATACAAATTGGACGTTTAACGATTAAAAAAAATTATGGCAATTCCGAGTAATCTTACTGTAACACCTTTTGAAGGTAATGGTAATACCACTATAAGTATTACTTCTAAAACAAAACCCACAGGTCGTAATGATGTAAGAAGTAGTATAACGGGTAAAATTGTAGGGCAATCTAATAGTGTTACAATTAATGTTACAGAAAAAGGTAAAGCTGAATTTGTTACTTTTTCTGGAAAAGATAAAACAGTACATGTTGGAGAAGACGGTGAAACTATTGAAATAACTGGTACTTCTAATAGTTCAAAACTGACTTTTTCTTGGAGTACCAATAAAATTGGTATTCCGAATGTAACTTCGTTTACAGTAAATGGTGATACTTCTGCTACAAGTGGTACTGCTATTACAGGAGACCCTGGTGCAACAGCTCAATATACATTTAAAGTTTCTATAGTTGTTCCCAAAAATAATACAACTGATAATAGAGATTCTGTTTTAAAAGTTACTTGTAATACAACTTCTATAACAGACAATTTTACTATAAGTCAGATGGCAGGTGTAGCTTATCTGTATTTAAATTCAACAGGAACTACCACAGCTTCTATTACAATTCCTCAAAACGGTACTTCACAAACTGTCAATGTATTATCTAATACAGATTGGACATTTGAATAATAAACTATTATGACAGGTGTTGTTAATATAAATTATGAAAATGCAAATGATTATTTAACTGGTAATTATCATACTATAAAATATAATAAAATAGCATTAAAACTTTCGGGAGTTAGTGCTTTAATTAATGCTGATGCTTATATAAATCTAAATACATCTGCTTTAAATCTAACTCCCGGAGAAAAGTTCTATGTAGCTATTGAGTTTTATAGTATACTTACAACAAGACGTGTAACTCTTACACATAATAAAACATCAAGTAATATAGATAATATAAGAGTTCCATATATTGTATATAATAATTCTTTGAGTTGTTTTTATTGTACAGCTTATAATTCTACATCACAATCTATTTGTATTAATAATTTAGGACAACAAATTCCTCACCCGGATGATACATCTAATAGTAAAATGTATGTTTATATTAATTCAATAACGGTTTATAGTCAAGCTACATTTGAAAATAAATATAAACAATATCTTTGGTATCCGGATGAATCTACACAATCTTCTAAATATAGAAATATGTTATATATCGGATATAAATCTGGAAATGGAGATGCTATAGAAAATATAATATGTTCTGATAATGATAGTATACAAGATAGAACTATGACTTTAAAAATTAAAACTACAGATGGAACTATAACTCGTACTATTACAATTAATCAACCTTTTACAGGAATAAGTAGGCTAAAAATAGGTACAAATTTTATAATAAGATAAAATGAATTTGATATGGCACAAGTAACTAAGACAGTATTAAAGACTTATTTTAATACAGGAGATTTACCAACAGAATCTAATTTTTCTGATTTAATAGATAGCGTACAAGCTACATTAGTGGCCAATGGAAATATTAAATTAAGTAATAGAAGTGATGGTTCAGTAGGAATTAGTGCAGAAATCCCGGAACCGGAACCTGTAATTCCTAAATTTATTAATCAATTTCTTATTAATGGGCCTACTCCTATTTATGATGGTGATGGAGTTCCATTTTTTATACAATCGGTTATTGACCGAACTATTACATTACAAAGTAGAATTCATTATCAAAATCTTCCCGACGGCTCTATTGTACTTCTTGTAAATAGTGGTAAAACAAATCGTCAATGTGCAATTAATATAGATGATACAATATATCAATCTTCAAGTAATGATTTTCTTTGTGTAGTCTTATTAGTTGTTCATCGTAATTCAAGTGGTAGTACACAAGATTTTGTACATCAAGTAATAATAGGTGAAAAATTAAAATAATTATGGCACAAGTAACTAAGACAGCATTAAAGACTTATTTTAATACAGGAGATTTACCAACAGAATCTAATTTTTCTGAT
>ERZ779956.176-NODE-176-length-40009-cov-6.365295_pt1 | contig 40009 bp, 35 predicted proteins | sample MGYA00511940_ERZ779956 | MGnify/ENA primary metagenome ERZ779956 (study PRJEB29588, sample SAMEA2154992) | human gut metagenome | biome: human gut; feature: human-associated habitat; material: faeces | place: Denmark | collected 2008/2010 ...
CGGTACAACACAGGAGCCTTCGGAAGACACAACCGGTACAACACAGGAGCCTTCGGAAGACACAACCGGTACAACACAGGAGCCTTCGGAAGACACAACCGGTACAACACAGGAGCCTTCGAAAGATACAACCAACAAAACACAGGAGACAAGTACAACGGATAAAACAACACAATCATCTCCAAAAACTGGTGACAGTACAGACTTGCAGTTGTATGTGATTCTTATGTTTGTTTCAATAGTGGGTGTTGCAGGAATTTGTGTTAAGAAAAGATTCAAGACCCATTGATGGCTTTGAATGAAATGGCTGTTAGAGCTGAAATTACATATTAGATCTCTATAAAATGAGGCATATGGACTAAAAAGATGTTCATATGCCTTATTTTAATATGTCTTTAAATACTTTAAATACACAGAAATTTCACAGATGAAACGCTTCTGTATACTATTGACATTAAAAAATAGAAGTATTAATATTTATGCAACTTGCGTCAAATCACACATAGCTGACGATCAGATATCGCATATCATAAATCAAATTCCTGATTTTGTGCATCTGAGGATTCTGTCAGCATTTCAAAATGAAACAAGGAGGAAATAGAATGATCAAAACATTGCTTGGTCAGGTGGGTGAGTACAAGAAGGATTCGATACTCACACCTGTATTTACGGCGGCAGAGGTCTTCATGGAGATCCTCATTCCATTTGTGACCGCCAAAATAATTGACGAAGGAATCAACGGACAGGACATGAGCAAGGTGTATATGTATGGCGGACTCATGCTTGTGTTGGCTTTCCTGAGCCTTTTCTTTGGAGTGATGGCGGGCAAATTTGCTGCCAGCGCATCGACAGGATTTGCCTGCAACCTGAGGGAGGGCATGTACAGGAATGTGCAGGAGTTTTCATTTACCAACATTGACAAATTCAGCACCGCAAGTCTTATAACACGAATGACAACTGATGTGACAAATGTACAGAACGCGTACCAGATGCTCATACGAATCGCAGTCCGTGCGCCACTCATGCTCATTTGCAGTATGATAATGTGCTTTACAATCAACGTGGAGCTGTCACTTGTATTTGTGGCAGCACTTGTGGTTCTTGCATTTGGATTGTTCTTCATCATATTCAAGGTGACACCTATATTTGACGAGGTGTTCAGAAACTATGATAACCTGAATGCCAGTGTTCAGGAAAATGTATCTGCGATAAGAGTCGTAAAGGCATTTGTCAGGGAAGAATACGAGGATAAGAAGTTTGGGAAGGCAGCAGAGGTTCTTGCGGAGCTGTCCATAAAGGCAGAGAGCCTGCTGGCTTTCAACAATCCTATCATGATGTTTGTCATCTTTACATGTATGATGCTCCTGTCGTGGATTGGAGCACACTTCATAGTCAGTGGTAGCATGACAACTGGAAATCTTACGTCACTTTTCAGCTATGTCATGAGCATGATGATGTCGCTGATGATGCTGTCCATGGTATTTGTCATGATCTCCATGAGTATGGCAAGTATGAGACGAATATCTGAGGTCCTTGAGGAGACACCTACCATGACCAATCCTGATGAGCCGATCATGGAGGTCCCTGATGGAAGAATAGATTTCAACCATGTGGACTTCGTGTATAAGGCCGGAAGTGCGGAGGATACACTGAAAGATATAGATATTCACATAAAATCCGGTGAGACGGTCGGCGTGATAGGTGGAACCGGATGTGGTAAGTCGACATTTGTCAATCTGATAAGCAGACTGTATGATGTGAAACTGGACGGTGGTTCGGTCTGTGTCGGAGGACATGACGTGCGTGATTACGATATGGAGGTCATCCGAAATGAAGTGGCGGTTGTGCTCCAGAAGAATGTGCTGTTCTCAGGTACGATACTCGACAACCTGAGATGGGGCAAGGCGGATGCCACGGAGAATGAGTGCCGTGAGGTGTGCGAGCTTGCCTGTGCGGATGAGTTCATAGACAGGATGCCGGATGGATATAACACCTGGATCGAGCAGGGCGGAAGCAACGTGTCTGGTGGTCAGAAGCAGAGACTTTGTATTGCCAGAGCGCTGCTCAAGAGCCCGAAGGTACTCATTCTCGATGATTCCACAAGCGCAGTTGACACCGCTACGGATGCGAAGATCAGGCAGGCATTTGCAACCAAGATACCGAACACCACCAAGATCATCATATCCCAGAGAATATCAAGTGTGCAGGATGCTGACAGGATCATAGTTCTGGATAACGGAATGGTCAGCGGCTTCGACACACATGAGAATCTGTTAAAGAACAACACGATATATAAGGAGATCTACGACGTACAGATGTCTGGCGGCGGTGATTTCGATGAGAAGATGAATTAATTATGGAGGAAAGGAGGCAGTGTAATGACAGGAAATACAGAGAAATACAGTGAAAATAAGATGGATGATAAAGTGGATGCAGGGCTGAAGAGACCTGGAAAGGATCAGGGCAAAAATCCCATGAAGGCACTTGGAAGGCTGATCAGATATATTCTTAAGGAATACAAGCTGGCATGTATTACGGTTGTGGTCAGCATACTTATATCGGCGCTTGCGATACTGAGTATATCGATGTTCATGCAGAAACTTATCGATGTATATATTGAACCGATGATGAAACAGAGCTCACCTGATTATGGTCCCCTGGCCCACAGGATGCTGGGGCTTGGACTTATACTTGTGCTGGGAATCATTTGCGCATACGCGTACAACAGGATCATGGTAAATGTGACTCAGGGAACCATGAAGAGACTCAGAGTTGAACTTTTTGAACGTATGGAATCCCTTCCGATATCTTTCTTTGACACACATGCACACGGAGATATCATGTCGGTGTACACCAATGATGTTGACACACTCCGTCAGGTCATAAGCCAGAGTATGCCGCAGCTTATCAACTCAAGCATCACATTTATCTCAACACTCATTGCGATGATAGTTCTTGATATACCGCTCACGGTGCTGTCAGTCGTCATGGTGCTTATCATGATAAAGGCGACGTCGAGCTTGGGCGCGAAGTCGGGAAGATACTTCATGAAGCAGCAGCAGGATCTTGGAAAGGTCAACGGCTATATAGAGGAAATGATGAGCGGCCAGAAGGTTGTCAAGGTGTTCTGCCACGAAGAAAAGGCATATGACGATTTCTGCAAATTGAATAGATCTCTTCAGGACAGCGCCTACAAGGCAAATATGATAGCCAACATTACCATGCCGGTGAATGCGAACCTTGGAAACATAAGCTATGTTCTCTGCGCTGTACTTGGAGGTGTACTTGCAGTAAATGGATGGTCAGGTCTTACCATAGGAACGCTTGTGGCATTCCTGACGCTTAACAAGAGTTTTACGATGCCGGTTACACAGATAAGTCAGCAGATCAACGCCATAGTCATGGCGGCTGCCGGAGCTGACAGGGTATTTACCATGACAGACGAGAAGCCTGAGGAGGACGAGGGCTATGTTGAGCTGGTAAATGCAAAGAAGGATGCAGATGGCAATCTCACGGAGACCGAGGAGAGAACCGGACTCTGGGCATGGAGACATAGGCATGAGACTGGCGAGGTCACATACAGGGAGCTCACAGGCGAGGTTGAATTTGAGAATGTGGACTTCGGTTACAATCCGGATAAGATAGTTCTGCACGACATAAATATGTATGCAAAGCCTGGTCAGAAGATAGCATTTGTCGGAAGTACAGGCGCGGGCAAGACGACCATAACCAATCTGATAAACAGGTTTTATGATATACAGGACGGCAAGATAAGGTACGACAATATCAACATAGGCAAGATAAGGAAGCCGGATCTCAGACGAAGTCTTGGTATAGTTCTTCAGGATACACATCTGTTCACAGGAACAGTCATGGATAACATAAGATACGGCAAGCTGGATGCCACGGATGAGGAGTGCATCAAGGCTGCAAAGCTTGCAAATGCTCACGATTTCATAAAGCGACTTCCTGACGGTTATAACACAATCCTTACTGGCGATGGTTCAAACCTCAGTCAAGGACAGAGACAGCTTCTTGCGATTGCAAGGGCAGCGGTTGCGGATCCACCGGCATTGATCCTTGATGAGGCTACATCATCCATCGATACGAGAACTGAGGCCATGGTATCAAGGGGAATGGATGCCCTCATGGAGGGAAGAACGTCATTTGTCATAGCCCACAGACTTTCCACGGTCAAGGATGCGGACTGTATCATGGTCATGGAGCAGGGACGTATCATAGAGAGAGGCACCCACGATCAGCTCATTGACATGAAGGGCAGATATTATCAGCTGTACACTGGCAAGAAGGCCGTAGCTGGGCAGGCGTAAGTCAAATTGTTTATAAAAAACAGAAAATTACTTGCAATTTAAAAATATTTGTGCTACCATAGGGGCAATTAATGGTAGTCGCAGTTAAGCTCAACGAGATGAAAGTTTCGTTGGGCTTTTTATTTTCATAAGGAGGAAATTATTATGCCACAAAACAAATTACAGGAATTCGTATTCACAACGATCATGGCCATGTTCATGGTCTATGGAATGATCTGCTACAATGTAGCATTAAGCACAGGAGGTTTCACCAATCAGACATTTGTCATGGCACTTCATGAGATGCCGATCATGTGGCCGATAGCTATTGTGCTTGAGCTTTTCGTGGTTGGAAAGCTTGCACCGATGCTTGCGTTCAAGATCGTGAGACCGACTGACAGACCACAGGTGATAACCTTCATGATATCATTCTACATCTGCATAATGATGTGTCCAATCATGAGCCTTATAGCAACTGTTTTGTTCAAGGATTCACCAAGTGTTGGTACGTTTATCCAGACATGGGGAATGAATCTCCCTGTTGCACTGCTCTGGCAGCTCTGCTATTGCGGACCACTTGTGAGATTGATATTTAGAACTATATTTAAGAGACAGCTTGCGGGTTCTGTCTGTGTAGAGCCATCCAAAGAACCTCAGCCAGAGGCATAATTCTCCGTTTTGGAGAGTTTTGCCTAAAGTATAGACAAAGGCTGGGCGAGGTGTTACAATCCGTTCAAAGCATAGGTTTCAAGTCGAAGGTTTCTATGAGTCCGAACGTAAGAAACGGACCATTCCAACGTATCTATAATTTGCGAATTTCTCATGCTTTTATATCACATTTTTCATAAGAGCAGGAATAATGTTCTGGCTGATTTTTTGAAGAAGAATAAGGCGGAGATTTTGCGTATGAATATATTTGAATATGATCAGGAAAAGCATATGAGGCAGACATATGAAGAAACGAGGGGCTGTGTATGAGTGAGGAATACATAACGCTGGATGGATTGTGTCAGCAGCTTTCAATATCGAGGGCAACGGGGCGGAACTGGCTCAGACTTGGGAAAATTGAATCACAGGGCATAGATCCGGCCGGTCAGATGTATTTCACAGAGGAGTACGTAAGTAATCTGAAACAGTCACTGGAAACTGGCGAACGAAGGTCGCTCAGAAGCCGGCGGAATAAGCGGTATGTGTCCGGCAAAGGATTGTATGACAGATATGTGTCAGACATTTGCGAGAGTACAGACACAGTAAAAAGTCTGGTGGATAAGCTGGAGAGGCAGAATATATGTGTGACTGAGATGGTCATGAGAACTCTGCTGGCGGATTGTGCACTCAAGCTGCTGGTAAGCAGTGGTGAGATTACTGTTGACAGAGAAATATTCCCTGCATATATAGATGGAAGCTTGACAATTGGTGTATGGAGTGCGCTGATCGATGATATAATTCAGGACAAAAAAGCAGCATTATCATGGTCAAATAATAAAAAAAATCTTATGGACACCAATTACTATTATCAAAAGGGGGAGGACGTACTTGGACTTCTCTATATGTCTATAAGAGATGCAGGCAGCCGGAAGGCGGCTGGTTCATATTATACGCCGACAAAGGTAGTAAGAACGCTGATAAGTGATGTGACCGGTGATATGGGAAGCAGAATATCTGAGGGCGGTAAGCGATTATTCGATCCATGTTGCGGAACCGGTAATTTCCTTATACAGCTTCCGGATGATATAGAACTAAATAATATATATGCGTGCGATATAGATGAACTCAGTGTACAGCTTGCGAGGTTCAATCTGGCACTTGGGAGATTGTCCGGAAGAAGACATGTCAATGTGGACGAAGCGATCCGGACAATATATGAGCACATAGAGCGCAGAGACTTCATTTCAGAATACAGGAATGATTCAGAATGTGGTGGGGATGATAAGAAGCTCTTGGCTGATCCGGGATATGACATTATCATCGGTAACCCGCCGTGGGGATATACATTTGACAGGGAGACACGGACATTACTCAGGAAAGCATACAGAACTGCAGCCGGAAGGGGCGTGGAGTCGTCTGATGTGTTCGTGGAGTGTGCGCTGAAGCTGTTGACAGATGAAGGAGTTCTTGCATTTGTGCTGCCGGAGGCATTGTTAGATGTACATAATCATAAGACGATCAGGGAGATCATAGCCGAATCGGCAAATGTGAGCCGGGTGAGTTTCCTTGGCGATGCATTCTATGGTGTGCAATGTCCATCGTTGGTGCTGCAGCTTGAAAAGAGTTCTGATCCTGGACATAGCAAAGGTGCGGTGATCGAGAGAGACGGCAGAGAGTTTGTTGTAGGAACGGACAGGCCGCTTGGCAGTGAGAATTTTATGCTTAGGCTCACTGATGATGAGTACAGGCTGCTTTGCAGAATAGAAAATACAGATAACTGTGAATTTCTGCGTGGACAGGCAGATTTTGCACTGGGAATAGTGACCGGGGATAATGCGAAATATGTGTCCACAGAATGCGGAGAGGGAATGGAGGCAGTGATAACCGGAGCAGATGTATACAGATACAGATGCGGAAAAACGGAAAAATATATGTATCCGGAACTTACCCTGTATCAACAGGCGGCGCCGCTGGAGCTTTACAGGGCTCCGGAGAAACTGATCTACAGGTTTATCAACAGACAGCTTGTATTTGCATATGACGACAGGCAGAGGCTTACGTTGAACAGTTGCAATGTGGTCATTCCACATATACCGGGACTTGATATGAGATATATCATGGCGATACTCAATTCAAGGGTGGCGCAGTACATATATGAGAAGCGGTACAACGCAGTGAAGGTTCTGAGATCCCATATAGAGAATATTCCTGTTCCAGTAGCAGACGAGGAGACACAGAGACGCATAATCTCAAAGGCAGAAGAGCTTATGGCAGAAGAACTTATCACAGAAAGTTCTGTGAATTCAGAAATGCAGACGTACAAGACAGGTAAAGACCATTTGCAGCGATACAGATTGTATGAAGAGATAGATGACATTGTTAGGAAGCTGTACTCAGTTACCGATGAAGAGTACGAGTTCATAAAGCAGTCTTTATCCGGTGACAAATATATGTTATAAAAATAATATACTTTAATTGATCAGGAAGAGGAAGAGACTATGAATAATATACTGCTTATAAACGATATGGCTGGTTATGGAAAGGTTGCACTTTCTGCGATGATCCCTATTATGTCCAATATGAAATTCCAGGTGTACAACCTTCCGACGGCACTCGTGTCAAATACACTGGACTACGGGAAGTTCGATATACTTGAGACGACCGGATATATGAAGAACAGCATGAGAGTGTGGGGTGAGCTTGGATTTACATTTGACACCATAGCAACCGGATTTCTTGTATCGGAGGAACAGACCAGGCTTGTGGCTGAGTTCTGTGAGAAGAAGAAAGACCAGGGTGCGTTTATATTTGTCGATCCGATCATGGGCGATGACGGAATCCTGTACAACGGTGTTACGGAGAATACGGTTGGCTATATGAGACAGATGTGCAAAGTGGCGGATCTCATAGTGCCAAACTGCACAGAAGCAGCATTTCTTGCCAGCAAATACACTGACAAGAGGATACTGACCATGGCGGAGGCCGAAGATCTGGCACATACGCTTCACGGATATGGAGCAAAGACCATAGTTATTACCAGCGTGAATATAGATGGACAGACAAGCACTCTCCTGTTGGATGGCGAGACAGACAAAATGAACGTGTTCCCATATACAGAGATTCCTGTGAGATTTCCGGGAACCGGTGATATATTCTCTGCTGTGCTTATCGGAAGGTACAGAGGCGGACACAGCATAGAAGACAGTGTGCAGTCAGCCATGAAAGTGGTGGAGAAGCTTATAGCCTTGAACAAGGACAATGTTGACAAGTACAAGGGAATCCCTCTTGAACAGTACATAGAGGTGATAACGGAATGAGCAGACCGCAGATCAAGATAACACTCATAGACCGCAAAGGCCCTCACGGCTGCCACAGGGGGCATAAGATAGGTGACAGCTACGATTTTGATACTGAGCGAGGGCAGCTCTGTCCCATGGCCATGCATGTGGCATTTCCATATGTGGATATTCTTAGATATGGTGGAACCATCCCGGGAAATGATCCGGGAACTGCAGTGTTCTGTTGTCCTGATGTGGACACGATCAATGTGTTCAGGATAGAGGTTGTCCAGCCTGAGCAGGATAAGAATTGACAAATAAACGGCAAAGAGATAGCTAAAGAAGCGGTGTATCGGAAGAAAAAAACTCCCTTATATAATATAATACATGGTAAGTAAGACAGATGTATTTATCAAGTATGGGAGGTGGCACATATGGCAGGATGCAGAGCGCATTACAATATATATGCATGGATAATTGCTGTGGTTATGTGCGTCTCATATCTTGGAGTTTGTGGGCTTTACAACGTGAATGTCAGGAATTACTCCGCCCACTCAATATCATCACTGGGTGAGAGCCGGGGAATAGATGCCGGTAACAACGATGTTCTCATGGTGGACAGCTCTGCGGGAATCGCGATCCAGACAAGGAATATCCGCACGGGAAATTCGGAAGAATCCATAGACGACACATGGATGCTGTCGGCAGTCCTTGTGGCATTGCTCTTAAGTCTGATATTCTGTGTATGTGCATCTGCAGGCAGATGTCCTGAGGTGACGAACAGCCGCAGGTGGATACTCCTGGAATATATACACAGGTCAGACGGGAAGAAACGCACCTTCATTGGGAATTAAATGTAATAGAGATTACCAGTGAAGGAGAGATAATTATGGCAATGGATATATTGGCTTATACATTTGGGGTTATAGCACTCGTAGCAGCAATCAAATGCTTTGTGGACGAAAACTGGGGCGAGAAGATGCACCGTGAATCAGAGGATATCACGGCTCCAGATGCAAAAGACATGACTCAGGATAAGAAGGCAGCTTAGATGATAAGCAGTTTAACCAGACAATAAAATAGAGAGAGAATTAATGATCCCACAGATATTATTATGGATATCTGTGGGATCATTTTTATTTTTTCATCCGGTTAAGCTCCGGTATTACGGTTAACAGCATTGTGAAAAAGCATGCGCTTCCTCCGAGTATATTTGATATAGGTTCAGCCATGAATACGCCATTTGTTCCGAGATGGAAAGCATACGGCAGCAGGTATGTAAGAGGGACTACGATGATCGCCTTTCTGAGCAGAGAGAAGAAAATCGCCTGCTTTTTCTTGTTCAGTGATTTGAAAGTAGTCTGGCCGATATACTGAAGCAGCATAAATGCAAATGCAGCGAAATATATTTTGAGAGCCGGGATGGAGTCACTTATAAGTGAACTGTCTGAGCTGAATACAGATATAAGTGCTCCCGGAGCAATCAGGATGATTCCCCATGCTATGACCATATATATCACTGCAAGCAGAGACATGATGGCTATGGATTTTTTGACATGATCGGGCTTTCTGGCTCCATAATTGTAGCTGATGACTGGGGAAGCACCTTCGGCTATTGACCAGATAGGAGTTTCGACGATCTGTCTGACGCTTGACACGATGGTCATGACTGACACATAGACATCGCCTCCGGTACGTGACAGGACACTGTTACAGCATATTGATACAAGGCTGTTTGTGAGCTGCATCACAAATCCAGCGGTTCCCAGACTGACAATATCCTTTGCATATGTCACACACTCCCTGAATTGTCCCAATGAAAGCAGCTTTACCTGCAATTCGGCTTTGTTCTTCAGAAAGTAGAGGACAAAAGCGGCAGACATGATCTGCGATATCACGGTGGCTATGGCCGCACCTCTGACGCCGAGATGTAGGACAAATATAAATACGGGATCGAGAATACAGTTGGCGGCAGCACCGACGGCCACTGTCAGCATACCTGTTACAGAATATCCCTGTGCATTGATGAATGGGTTCATGCCTGTTGATACCATGGATGGCAGAGTGCCAAGCAGATATATCATCATATATGGGTACGCATATGTGAGTGCGCTTTCCGATGCTCCGAACAGGACCAACAGCGGTCTTGCAAATATCATACCGACAGCCATGAGAATAATGGCAGCACCACATAACATAGTGAAGGCTGTATTCATTATGGTATCTGCGGTTTTATCATCCCCCATCCCTCTTCTGATTGAGAACAGAGGGGAACCGCCACTGCCAAACAGATTGCTGAAGGCAGTGATTATGATGGTGATCGGGAAACAGAGACCGACTCCGCCGAGAGCAGCGGTGCCCACATCAGGTATTCTTGCTATGTAGATCCGGTCGATCACGTTGTACAGAAGACTTATGAGCTGAGCCACTAGCATAGGCATGGCCACACCGAGTATATTTTGAGTTATCTTTCCATTTTCAAAGTTTACTCTTTTCATAGATTTCATTCCTTACAAAATGTATTGAATAGTTTACTTTCATATAATAGAACTGCAGTTAAAAATAATCAATAGACGTATATGGGGGTGTGTTATAGATATGAAACTACCTTCTCAATCATATTTTGTTTAAAGTGATTAAAAAATAATTAATATTTAACTAAATTAAGTTTGACTATTAGGTAGAGCTTAACTAATATGAAAACAGAAATGTATAATGTATATAGAACAAATGGAATGACAGGAGACAATATTATGAAGATCAAGCCAAATGATGTTATGATCAGGTATACAGGACGTATTGACTGGACAGATGCGGAGAAGCCGGTGTGGGTATATCCTTGTACATCTGCGGAGATGAAATTTACGGGCAATACTCTTAAGATAAAGGTGTCCAACAGGAATAACTATTGGGACAATTATCTTGGATGTATAATCGATCAGTCGCAGAGAAGTTATCTTTTAAATAAAGAGGGAATTACGGAACTTGATATAGTTGTTCCGGATAACGATACAAATGAACATTGTGTACTGTTCTTCAAGAGACAGGATGCATGCCATGAGGTAACAATACTTGAGTATGAGATCGGAGATGGGGAGAGACTTCTTCCTTTGAAACCGCTGTCAGGCAGGCGAATAGAGGTGTATGGAGACTCGGTGTCAGCGGGCGAGGTATCGGAGGCTGTCGACTGCGTTGGAAAGGAAGACCCAGTACACAATGGTGGTTATTCAAACAGCTGGTATTCGTATGCGTGGATTACTGCAAGAAAGCTGAAAGCACAGATTCATGACATAGCCCAGGGAGGGATAGCTCTCATGGACAGGATAGGATGGTTCCAAGAGCCGAATCAGATTGGCATGGAAAGTGTGTGGGATAAGGTTCACTACAACCCTACATTTGGTCCGGTGACACAGTGGGATTTCTCCCAGTACACACCTCAGGTTGTTATAGTTGCTATAGGACAGAATGACAACCATCCGTATGATTTTATGAAAGATGACTATAACGGCAGGCAGGCGGAAACGTGGCGTGACCATTACATGAAATTTCTGGGAAAACTCAGGAAGACATATCCGGATGCACACATAATCTGCTGTACCACACTTCTCTGTCACGACTGTTCATGGGACAAGGCTATAGATGAAGTGGTTGACACTATGAATGATAAAATGATAACTCATTATGTATATGGAAGAAACGGATGCGGCACGCCAGGACATTTGAGGATACCGGAGGCGTGTGAGATGGCAACGGAGCTGACCGAATATATAGAAGGTCTCGAAATTGAGGGGTGGAATTAAATTATATCCTAACTTAGAGGTAAGATAGGATTATTAATGAGCTGATGTTCAAATATGGAGGATGAACCATGGAAAATTATGATCTTGAAAGAATAAAATCAGTTATACAGCGCGCCCAGAGTGGACAGGAACTTACAATAGGTTTCCTTGGCGGTTCGATAACGCAGGGAAGTCTGGCGACGGAGCATGAAAATACTTATGCATACAGGGTATACAAGTGGTGGTGTGATACATTTCCACAGGCAAAGTTCAATTATGTGAATGGCGGAATAGGCGGCACAGACTCATACTATGGTGTGTCCAGGGCTGTGACTGATGTGCTCATGTACCAGCCGGACTTTGTGGTTGTGGATTTCAGTGTAAATGATGTGGATAACATATACTGTGAAGAGACCTTTGAAGGTGTGCTGAGAAAATTGCTTTGCTGGTCATCAAGACCGGCGGTGGTGGTGCTCAATAACGTTTTCTACGACACGGGTGTAAGCACCCAGGATATTCACAACAGACTTGCAGATCACTATGGAGTGCCACATGTGAGCGTGCACGACACCATATACAGGCGGATGAAGGCGGGAGATTATAACAGGATCGACATAACCCCGGATGGACTTCATCCAAATGATAAGGGACATGGTCTGGTAGCCGGTGAGATAACAAAGTTTCTTGAGAGAATTATGGATGATCTCATACAAGATGAGAATTTGACTGATGACTCAAATACGGATGCCGCAGATGCTGGCGCGGACACAGAGAATGATATCCAGGACGAATCAGCCTGCTCATGTGTACTTCCGGCACCTGTGACCGCAAATGCTTATGAGTATGCAAAGAGGCTTACCATACGCGAGATATGTCCTAAGCTTTCAGGGTTCAGGGCTGATACTCATGAGAAGATGGGACACCTTGATCATTTCAAGAATGGATGGATCGGAGAAAATGCCAGTGATAGCATAACATTTGAACTTGAGGGCAACTGCATAGGAATACAGTACAGAAAGACAATATCAAGACCTGCTGTCAGGGCTCAGGCTGTGCTTGATGGAGATGTTGAGCATCCGGTTTTATTGGATGGCAATTTTGATGAGGACTGGGGTGATTGTCTGTATATAGAGCCTGTGCTTCATCACGATGAGAAGAAGAAACACACACTTGAGATAACGGTTCTTGATGATGAGTGTGTGGGTACAACACCATTCTATCTTATGTCCATAATAGTTGCATGATAAGTATGTGATTAAGAGAATGACAATGTTCAGATTGGCATAGATATTTGAAGAATTAAATTAAAATAAACAATATTGTGTATTGCAATATTGGGGATAGAGGACTATTATTAGCTCAGATGTACAAAGAGGTACTGCAGAATCTTGCAGTGCCTCTATTTTTTTATGATGGATTTTATATCCGTACAGATTTTTGAGGAGGATGATATTATGACACCGATGAACAATGCAGATTATCTTATCAGATTGCAGCACGCAGATGAACTTGACGCACTCAAAGCCGCAAAGAAGGCGAGCGGCCTCACATATGAGTCACTTGCAGAGAAAGTAGGCGTAAATAAAGTATGGCTTGCCTCGGCGTTTGAGGGACAGCAGTATGTGCCAGAGGAATACTGTGACAAGCTTGCGGAGGCACTTGGAATAGACAAGGCGGCTACGGCATTTCTTGCCGAGCATCCTTATAAGGGCAACACAGATCCTATTCTCTACAGACTTCATGAGGTCATCGATACATATGGCCCGGCCATCAAGGACATCATCCATGAGCAGGGCGGCAATGCCATCATGAGCGCCATTGATTTTGGCCTTGATGTGGATGTGACTGAGGATGCGGATGGCAACCACAGAGTCATCATTAAGTTTGATGGAAAGCTCCTGCCATATGCAAAGAAGGGTCAGTATCCTTGGTAGAGTTGATGTGTTGACATTACAACTGTTGTAAGGTTTAATATCATGTGGGGACGGAGGGGACAGGTACATCCGTCCCCATCAACATGAAAGACGAGGACATACATAATGGAGAAGAACCTTACGACCGGAAGTGTGCCAAAGACGATGGCGTATTTTGCGCTGCCTTATCTTTTATCTTATTTTCTGCAAACATTATATGGGATGGCGGATCTGTTCATCATAGGGCAGTTCTGTGGCAATGATGCCGGTGCGACCACTGCGGTGGCAAATGGCTCCCAGATCATGCACATGATCACTGTGATCCTTGTGGGACTGGCCATGGGAACCACAGTCGTCATAGGAAAAGCGGTTGGGGCGAAGATGCTTCAGGATGCACAGGCGGCCATCGGCAACACTGTCACCATATTCATGATAATATCAGTGTCACTTACAGTGATACTTCTGATATTCATAAACCCTATAGTTGCAGTTATGGATACCCCTGCGGAGGCGGTCAAAGGAATCACTGATTATCTTGTAGTCTGCTTCATAGGAATTCCATTTATCACGGCATACAATGTAATAAGTTCCATATTCAGGGGGCTCGGCGATTCTAAAAGTCCGATGTACTTCATCGCCATCGCATGTGCCCTCAATATTGCACTAGATTATATATTTATAGGAGCCTGTGGTCTTGGCCCGCTCGGAGCGGCTCTTGGAACAACGCTAGCCCAGACGTTCAGCGTCATCATATCATTTGTCGCAATAAAGAGGATGAATACCGGACTGAAGCTCACGAGAAATGACTTCGTTCCGAGAAAATCCGTGCTAGGCGAGATCGTGAAGATCGGTCTCCCGGTGGCAGTTCAGGATGGATGCATACAGATCGCATTTATTGTGATAACGGTCATAGCCAACAACCGTGGTGTAAATGATGCCGCGGCGGTGGGGGTTGTTGAGAAGATGATAAGCTTTATATTCATAGTTCCATCCTCCATGCTGGCGGCCGTGTCTGCGCTTGCCGCCCAGAATATAGGAGCGGGAAAGCACGACAGGGCGGAGCAGATCCTGAGATACGCACTGGGGATTATAGTGGCTTATGGTGTACTTGCCATAGCTGTTGTTGAATTATTTGCACCTGAGCTCGTGGGATTGTTCAGCAAGAACAAGGTGGTTGCGACCATGGGTGTCCAGTATATAAGCAGTTATATCGTGGACTGCGTATTTGCCGGAATCCATTTCAGCTTCACCGGATATTTCTGTGCATATGGCAAATCCTACATAGGATTTATACACAACATGATAGCCATAGTATGTGCAAGGATTCCGGGCTCATATCTGGCATCGATCAAATATCCTGATACATTGTTTCCTATGGGATTTGCGGCTCCTGCGGGATCACTTATCTCGATAGTTATATGTGTGAGCGCATTTGTGTGGATGAAGAGACGCGGTACGCTGTATAAGGCGAACCTATAAGAGATATGTTTATTGGTGATAGTAATGTTTACTGAGCGTCCCTTTCGTAAAGGTATTATTGTCGTGAGGATAGATTTATATGGATGAAAACAGATTATTCAAGATAGGTGAAGTGGCGAAGATGTATCATGTGAGCATGGGTACACTGCGCCATTATGAGAAGGAGGGACTTCTCACACCAGAATATACAGATGAAAATACCGGCTACAGATATTATGGAGTGCGCCAGCTTGAGGTGCTCAATACCATAGGTTATCTTAGGGTGTTGGACATGCCGCTATCCGAGATCAGAGACTTCATTCAGAACAGGGATGTGGAGCTTATAGAGGAAAAATTGCTCAATCAGAAACAGATCGTGTCGGCAAAGATCCGGGATCTGGAGCTCATATCAAAGAAGTTGGACCACAGGCTGGAATTTCTTCGGAACGCATCTGAATCGGAGCTGGAAGTTATAACAGAGAAGATAATTCCGCCTGAAAGGATAGTGCAGGTGCGGGAGAAGCTTGAACTTGGAACATACCTTGGACTGGAAGGTTCGATCCGCAGATTTCAGGAGAATCAGGATAAGATACTGGTGTTCCTGGGCAAAGTCGGCGTGGGAATATCTGAGGACAATCTGCGGCACGGCAGATATGTGTACGACCGGGCGTTCCTCATATTGGACGATGAGGAGGAATACCGCGGCGATGTGGAATTGATCCCGGCACAGAGGTGCGTCACTATAAGATTCCGCGGCAGTCACAACGAGGCCCCGGAACACTATGGCAGACTCATGGAATATATAGAAGAAAAACATTTGGAAATGACAGATTTTGCAAGGGAGATAACCCTCATCGACAACGGCCTTACAAGTGACACGAGCAAGTTTGTCACGGAGATACGGATCCCGGTAGGGGATGCCACACGTCAGTCGTGAGGAATATCATGGAACCTACCGTCCAGCTCCTCGGTCTTGACCACGTTGATAAATGCGTGCTCATCGATCCCACGGATCATCGGTATGAGCTCACGCTTCGCTTCCGAGTTGATGACGGAGTAGATGAGGGTTTTCTCCTTCTCCTCGTAACATCCGACACCCTTGAACAGAGTAGCGTCATGGTGAGTCAGGTCGCTGATGGCGTGGTAGATCTCATTTGACTTGTCGGAGATGATGAACAACGTTTCTTTCTTATATCTCTTATATAGAAGCTGGATCACCTGGGTGCTGCAGAACTGGTAAATGATCGAATACAGAGCCTTAGACCAGCCAAACAGCGCGCCGGCAGCGATCAGCATCACGATATTTCCGAGCAGTATGTAATTCCATGCATCAATACCCTTCTGGTGGGACAGGAATATGCTTATGAAATCAGTTCCCCCGGTGCTGGTTCCAACGTTCAGGCACAGGCTGATGGCGAGTCCGTTGATGAGACCGCCGAACAGGCTTACAAGTATTATGTCGTCAGTGAATACATATGATGGCAGAATATCCACAAATATACTCGACAGAAGAATGACTATGATCGAATAGAGGGTAAATCTTTTGCCGATATATTTGTATGATATGTATGTGGGAAACATATTCAGTCCAATGTTGAATACTGCAAAAGGCACGCTTATGTGCAGAAATTTTATTCCAATGTTCTGGAGAAGCAGGGATGCTCCGGAGAACCCGCTTGGAAACAGTCCTGCGGTCTTGGCAAAGCATCGGAGATTCCATGCGTATAGTATAGATGCAAATACGACGATGAACAGGCGGAATATCTGATAAAATCTTGGGTGTTTTAACTCTAGAGATTGAAACATAGCGGTACCTCCTTTGTAAGTGTCACTGTAAAATGCGGTTAATTTTCAAATGGGCGAACCCTCAAAGTCACGCCTAAATCCTTGCATATCTGGCGGCATCGCTTGATCTTATCCTCGGGCATGACCTTGTCAACAACTGTCATGACAACGTGTGGCACGTACCTTTTGGCAAGAACGGCAAAATCCTTGATGGCCGCGTAGGACTGGATCCCATAGCGTGATCTGGTCAGTTCAAGAAATTCATTTTCATCAGGGGCGTTCAGGGATATTGATACAGTGTCGAATCGGCCCTCAAGCTCTGGTGTGACATCTCTCCCATATATAAGATTGGCAAGTCCGATGGTGTTGAGACGGACTTTGAGATTGGGATATGTGTTTTTCAGTGAATCGATCACCGCGCACACATCTTCAAGTCTCTCAAGAGGCTCGCCAAATCCACAAAATACAAGTTCATTTATGATATTCAGGTCATACTTTGAGAAAAGTTCCAGAACCTCCTCTATAGAAGGCTCGCCATCCTTCAGCCAGAGAGTATTGTTCTCCTGCTGCTTTTTTGTCTGCCTCAGGCAGAACACACAGCTGCATGGACATTTGTTTGTCATGTTTACATATATATTTTTGCCTGTGAGATCCCCGCTCTTTGCAATGTCGAGGTAACCTTCCTCACCGACTTTTCCGGTTACAGTGTATAAAACCATAGTTGAATCTCCAATCGTTTAAGTTATTCCTCAGTCAGATCCTTCATGTACATCTCAAAGCACAATCCCCAGTTCTCCGGAACATTGTTCTCAACGCAGTAGCTTATGCACTTTGATACATATGAAGCGGCCTTTTTCACGGACTCATAGACGCTGTGTCCGTTCAGATACATACCCGCAATGATGGCTGCGATCACATCTCCGGTGCCGCTCCTGTCGCCGCCGATCCTGTCAACCATGACCATCTGGAAATCCTCATCCTTGTTGTAGATGAAGTTGGCTATCTGAGTCTTATTGAAATGTATTCCTGTCACAACGATATGTTCCGGTCCCTGCTCCGCCAGGGCCATGCACATTTGCCTTAGCTCGTTCACGGTCACAGTGTGCTCCGGATATGGAAGATCAAGGAGGGTGCAAAGCTCCGTCAGATTAGGAGTGATAATGTCGGCATATTTTACAAGCTCCTTCATCTTGCTGCACATAGACGCGGTATAGGTTGGGTACAGCTTGCCGTAGTCACCCATGACTGGATCGACGATAACAAAATTCTTCTCGTTTTTAAAGTATTTGATAAAGTCGATAACTATATCAACCTGTTCTTCAGAACCGAGAAATCCTGTTGATATGGCATCAAACTGCAGCTCCAGATCTTTGTAGGTCTGGATGTAATCCCGCATTTTGGGTGTGTAGTCATCAAAGTAAAATATAGGAAACTGTGTATGTGTAGATAGTATTGCCGTCGGCACAGTGACTGCCTGGATCTTCATGGCGGACACTATCGGCGCCATGACAGCGATGGAACATCTTCCGAATCCTGTAACATCATTTATTAGAGCGATTTTTTTCTGCATCTTAGTTCTCCAAATTCAATAAATATAGTAGATTTTATCATCAAATACAGGTGTGTTCAATATTTGAATTCCGTCAGACCAAGTGAAATTTATGTTCAAAAGGGAGAGAATAGATAAAATTTCCACATTGCCCCATATCTTGATACGTAGTAAAATATAACCATATTTTGCTGCGCTTCAGGAGGAATGAGTATGAATGAAGTCGTTTTGAAGACATATGTCTTTTCGTCGATCATAATAGCCGCTACAGATATTATACTGGGTATGAAATCCATAAAAAAGAATAAGACGACGGGAAGGTTTCTGGGGCTTGCCTGCATAGGAGCAGCTATAGTTGATATCAGTTATCTTATCAGCATTATAAGCGATTCGTATATGGCCATGTCCGTCATGTCGAGTATATATTTCGTAAGCATTGATTATATGCTGGTATGTCTGCTCATATTTATTGTTTATTTTACAAAAGGACGTTTTTCAAAGTGGGGAAGAGCGGCGATAGGCGTCTGCTTTTTTTACTGTTTGTATGAGCTTGTAATATTTGCCATAAACCCATTCAAAAATATAGCGATAGGGTATGTCAGAAGAGACACCGTGATAGCAAAATACAGCTATGATATGAAACCGCTGTATGATATGCATCTGGTTTTTTCATATGCGCTGGTGGGAGTGGTACTCATACTCCTTTTAAAGAAGCTTTGCAAGATTCCACATGAATATCGTTTGCAGTACAGCAGTGTCATCCTGGGAATTCTTGCGCTTGTCGGGATAAATGCAATATTTCTCTACGTTCCGGGAGCGGAGGTATACAAACTTCTGGATTATTCCATCTGTGGCTACAGTCTTACATCATATATTCTGTACTGGAGCTGCTTTAATTATTCAACCCATGGAATGCTCAACAAACTAAAGACAAACATATTCGAGAATATAGGTCAGGGAATAGTTTTGTTTGATTATGACAATCATTTGATCCTGCACAATGACAGGGCGGATGATTTCCTTGGAAAGGAACTCCTCTGCAAATGTGAGAATCTGCAGCAGTTTCTTGAGACGTATGATCTGTCCGTTGATCTTGCAGCTGATGACGACAGTTTTTCTCTGCAGTGCTATATAAAAGGTGATGATGGAGACAGACCTTTAAGGTGCGATATCAGAAGGCTTGACAACAAGGAAGGCCGCAGACTTGGTCAGATGTTTGTATTTTCTGATATATCTCTGGAGACGGATATGCTTACAGGATTTCAGAAATGGGATAGCTTTCAGAGACTTGCCATGGAAGAGGTGGACCATTTTACGTTTCCGGTTGGAGTGGCAATATGCGATATCAACGGATTGTCTGTGATCAACAGCACTCGTGGTAATCAGGCGGGTGACCAGAGGATAAATGCACTTGCGGGCATCATGAGAAAGAACTTTCCGGAGAGAACATATTATGTCAGGGGTATTGATGCGCACCTGATAGCACTTTGCAGTCACAGCAGTGAGGAAGAGATGGCTGCATGTGTCGAAAAGGTCAAAGAACAGTATGATGGAAGTATACAGTATGCAGTGGGGGTGGCTGCGGATGAGGGACAGAGCATAGTCGCTGCAATCATTGATGCGGCAACAGCCATGAAGACAAAAAAGCTTGTGGACAGTGAATCATCGCACTCAGATATGCTGACATCACTCATAAGGGCTCTTGAGGAGTGCGACAGCGATACGGAACAGCATGTGCGTCGTACATAGGAGCTGGGGGCTGAGCTTGGCAGACGAATAGAGCTGTCAGATATCCAGCAGAGCAAGCTGGCGCTGCTTTGTCTGCTCCATGACATAGGGAAGGTAGGAGTTCCTATGGAGATACTCAACAAGCCGGGAAAACTCACGGATGAGGAATGGAAGATCATGCGTTCCCACGTTGAGAAGGGTTATGAGATCGCCATGAGCAACACAGAACTCAGACAGATCGCGGAGGAGATAAGGCATCATCATGAGAGATGGGATGGAAATGGATATCCGGATGGACTGAGCCGTGAAAGCATACCGGTTCTGTCACGTGTGATCGCGGTGGTCGATGCATTTGACGCAATGATCAATGACAGACCTTACAGAAAGGGTATGCCGATATCAAAAGCGATAGAAGAATTAAAGAGCTGCGCGGGCAGCCAGTTTGATCCATATATAGTTTCTGAGTTTATCAGGCTTGTCTCAGAGAAGTATGCGAATTCACTGGAAAATGAATCAAAGCAGAGGGTTGCTGATGGTGGTGTCGGTGCAGATGGTAATGGAGAGAATGTTGGTGATCGAACTGCCCCAGGAGATGGTCTGGCGGACGCTGATGGTGATGGCGCCAGCACAGACGACGAACAGACAGAGATCCGGATTATGGCGCGCAGACAGATGGTGGATTTTACTGAATATGGCAAGGATGCGTTTCGTGTACATACAGTCAAATATAGCAGATATCTGGTGGATGAAAACTGGAGAATCATATCTGTAGACGATAATTTTGAGGAGCTTACGGGTTACAGCAAGGAGGACATAGAGAATAATATCATAACCCAGATCGACCTTATACCGGACGAGGATAAAACAGAATATCTCTGTCAGGTAAATGCGAATCTGGCAAAGAGCACATTTGTATTTCAGGAACACAAGATACATAGGAAGGATGGCAGGGATATATATGTATTATGTACTGGAAGAATGTTTTATGATTCGGCACTTCAGAAAGACAGAGGAGAAATAGTAATAGTGGATGTATCAAGTACATATGCTTTGAAGATGCTGACAGATGCGGAGCAGAATAAGGCGGATGTGAGACTCAGAAACTGGGAGAATACCTATCGTACAGATCCCCTCACAGGACTTTTGAACCATGCGGCATTTAGAAGTGACATGGAGCAGAGACTTCTTGAGTGTACGCACACAGCGGTGATGATCATGATGGATGTAGACAGATTCAAGCAGTACAACGACACCTACGGACATCACAATGGCGACAAATATCTTGTCCTTGTGGCACAGACACTGCAGGCGGCACTCCGCGGTGATGACCATGCATGCCGTATGGGCGGTGATGAATTTGCAGCCATGCTGTTCTTCAACAAGAGTGTGTCTGATGACGTGATAAGGGAACGTGCTCAGCAGATATTTGACAAGGTGAACCTGACTGTGAAGGCCACAGAGGGAGGAACAGGAATCTCCATGGGTGCGGTGATCGCAAGAACTGAACTGACATTCAATGAGATGTATGAGGAGGCGGATAACGCCCTCTATGATGTTAAGGAGAGTGGAAGAGGCAGGATTGAGGTGAAGAGGCATGGGGAGTAGATCGTATATTTTCAAAGAAGTTCACAAAGAACTCCACAAAGAACCTTTGCTTCCTATGAGTCTGGTTTTGCTTGCCGTAATTTTGGCATATTCTTTTCGACTTATTGGACGCGAAAGTTTCTATCCTACTCTGTTTTCTTATCTGCGCAGTTTCATTTATATCGGGCTTTATGCCGCCTGGGGAATTTCAATTCGCCAACGTATCGTGCAGAAACAGGTCGGACAATATTTGACAGGCGTTTCAGTGCTCTTGATTTTGTGGTTTACCTTTCGCTCAGCAAAATACTTTATATTCTGGCAACCGGCTGCAATAAGATACCAGTGGTATCTATTCTATCTGCCAATGCTGTTTGTACCCATGCTTGCGCTGCTGATCGCAATGTCTCTGGGCAAGCCTGATGAATATAAACTGCCGAAATCTGTCTGGCTATTGCCTGCCGTTTCGGGAGTTTTGCTTATTCTTGTGCTTACGAATGATCTACATCAATTAGTTTTCACATTTCCTAAAGATGCAGATGTCTGGTCTGATGCAGATCATGGCTACGGTGTGTGCTATTTTGCCGTGATTGCATGGCAGGTGCTTTGTGCCGTAGCAGCGCTTATTTTTATGCTTTTTAAATGCAGGTTAAAGCGCGGTAAGCATCGTTATTTGCCCGCAATTCCATTTGCGATATCGCTGGCTTATCTTGCATTGAACTATGTTGGTACGCCATGGCTGAAGCATTTATTCGGTGACGTTACGGCGTTTCAAAGTCTTATGTATATGCTCGGTTTCGAGGCTTGCATTGCCTGCGGATATATTCATTCCAACAGCCGCTACGCAGATCTTTTTGCCTCATCTGTCGGCACATCGGCAGAAATTACTGACAAAGACTTCAACATCCGCTATGCGGCGCTGAATACTGATCCTATATCAAAGGAAATAATGAGAAAAGCCGAGAAAGCTCCTGTCACAGTAGACGGTGGGCTGACCGTACACACCATGCCCATCGGCGGCGGTTATGCGGTATGGACAGAGGATGTGTCAGCGCTGCTTGCCATTAAAGAGGAATCAGAAAGCCTTGCGGAAGAGCTTGCCGAAAGAAATGAGATTCTTCGCTATGAATACAGGCGGGAGTCGAAACGCCGCAAGGTGGAGGAACAAAACCGACTGTACGATCTATTGCAGTCGGCAACACAAAAACAGATTAACCGCATTTCGGCATTGACACAGGAATACCGCCGAATCTCAAAATCTGATACAGACAGAGTCAAAATGCTTCTTGCCGAGATTGCCGTTTTATGCAGTTATATCAAACGCCGTAAGCACCTGACACTGCTTGCTGATAAAGATTATGAGGTTGCCGTCAGCGAGCTTGAGAGAGCTTTTTCCGAATCGTTACAGACATTAAAGCTTTTAAATGTACGCAATACTCTGTATGTGGACAATGAACTTTCCATGATTTCGGACAAAAACGCTGCTGCGATATTAGATTTTTATGAGGAAGTAATAGAAGCAGATCTTGAAAATTTAACAAGTGTGCAGATAAGCCTTGCAAATATAAACGGATTGCGACTGTCGCTGAATGTCTGCTGCGAAGCCGACCTGTCTATTTTTTTAAATAAAGGTAACGTTCTTTATGAAATGGACGATGACGCAGGATACCAGCATCTTGTATTTATTATTGAAGGAGGTGCCGCCGTATGAGTGCCTTTTCTTCACTTCCGGTCTTTTTGCAGACCTTAATACCACTTCTGCTGTTTGTGGAAGCTGTGCTTGAATTGGGACTTTTTATATATCAACTCTCGCATCGTTCAAAATCACATGATAATTTACCGAGTCTTGTGATTTTTGTGTTTTTGCTTACGCTTTTGTTCTCGGTAACTCAGGGAGATCCGTTCGAAGGCAAGGATGCTTTTTTATTAAATGCACCCTGTCTGATTTTCATCACGGTAATTTTACTTGGTATTGTTCATTTTGCCTTTGCTCTGACGAGAGAGTATCGTCGCCGAAAGAACATGCTCTCCCCATTTTCCGTTAAAGATGCCACAGACAAGCTGCCTATGGGTTTGTGCTATGCCGACCCGAACGGGCGTATTGTCCTTTGCAATGACCGTATGCGTCATCTGTCGTTTGCACTGAGCGGGCATGAGTTTCAGATTACCGAAGATCTTGAAAAAGCGTTGGAGAATCCTGATAAAAGTATTATCGTTAACGGCGATTGTTACATACTGCCCGATAAGACAGTTTGGCAATTCCGCAAGCAGCATATAACCGTTGACAATGATGAAAACTGGCTTCAAATGACAGCGCATAATGTCACTGAACTTTATAATGGCAATGTTCGTCAAACTGCTATTAACGACGAACTGAAAGAGGTCAACCGAAAGCTACAAAAAATGTATGAACGAATGGCCGATGATATAAAAGAAAAAGAAATTCTTGACTTGAAAATACATATTCATGATACAATCGGAAGAAGCTTGCTGACAATTCGTGACATAATTGAAAGCGATGAAAACACCGACAAAAAGCTTGAGGCTTTACAGGAAGCAACGGCAGTGCTGACAAGCGATCGAGTGACAGTCAGCGGAACGATGGACGAGGTTGTTCAGACGGCAGAAATTCTCGGTGTAACGGTGATGATGGATGGATGCCTTCCGGCCGATTCACTTGCCGAAGAGCTTACTGTTGTCGCTGCGAAAGAATGTGTAACAAATTGTATCAGGCATGCCGGAGGCAATGAGGTATATATCAGCATAAATGGGCGGAAGGATGTGTTTGATATTACGATAACGAACAATGGCGCTGTACCGTCGGGCCCTATTAAGGAGGGCAGCGGACTCTCGTCGATTCGCCACAGCATAGAATCTGTCGGTGGAGAAATGCACACTGCATATAAACCACGATTTGAATTGCTGCTTATCATTCCAAAGGATGCGTCAAGTTTTATATGAAGACCTGATATGCAGCACCAGCTCTCTCCAAATACGATTATTAATGAGCTGATGTTCAATAAAAGGAGAACGATATATGATAAATACAATACTGGTTGAAGATGATTTATATATTCAAAAGCATTTTGCCGAGCGACTAAAATCAAACGAAATTTTTCGCCTTGTCGGCGTATATAGTGACGCTTTTGAGGCGGAGAAAAACTGCAATTGTTCAATACAGCTTATTCTTATGGATGTGCAAACACAGCACAAGCACTCTGGTCTTGCCGCCGCAAAACGTATAAAAAAGGCTTTTCCGAATATTAAAATAGTGATTGTAACCTCACTTGTCGACCCGCAGGTATTGGAACAAGCAAAGACAGGTGCAGCAGACAGTCTGTGGTATAAAGACCACGGTACAGAGGAGCTGATAAGTGTGATAAAGCGTACCCTTGCAGGCGAAAAAGTATTTCCTGATACCTCTCCTGCAATTGAAATGGAAGGCACAATGTCCGATACATTCTCGCCCCGGCAGCTTGATATTCTTCGCTTATACATAAAGGGCTTTACGTATCAGGAGATTGCCGATAAATTGGGCATCTCCAAAAACGGTGTGCGCTGGAACTTAGACGATATGGTTGAAAAAGGTGGCTTTGAGAATCGAGAAGCGTTGGTTGTAACGGCCATTGAGAACAAGCTCATGGTGACCACTTTAAAAGACGAATAGAGGAAATGAACCCCTTGACTGACACGGTCAAGGGCTTTTTTTGTCCCAAAGTCAAAAAAGTTTTGATAATAGTTTTTTCTGTTACTGGCACAAGTGCCAGTGACAGACCTCAAAAAATCCGTACAATAGAATATGTAAGACTATAGTTGTGAGTAGAAAGGGGGAGCGATGAATGTTGAAATATAACAAATACATTATGACCCTGTTGATGGTTTTAATTATGCCAGCCTTGGTTTCTGGATGTGTGGCAAAACCGTCAGAGGATTCTAATCTGACCGAAGATAAAACAACCGCCACAACCACAGAGGCGACCACAGAAGCAACCACAGAGGCGGCTACAGAAGCAACCATTGAGGCAACTACAGAAGCGACCATAGAAGCAGCCACAGAAGCATCGGTACAAAAAGACACAGATTTATCAAAACTTCAAAACACCATTCTTGACAATAAAGAATCGGTTGGGATTGCCTATATCGGTTATGTCGGTTACGAGGCTGATGAGGAAGAAATCCTAAATTTCGTAAAAGACAGTCAGTATGCGGATAAATATGATTTTCTCTGCGGCGCGCCCCTTGTAAATGTAGGCGGTGCGGAGCTTTATGCGGTAGTTATTGCCGATACAAAATACAGTGTGTCTGTTTATCGGGCGGAAATAACTGATAATGGTGAATATTCTGTAAATACCGACAATACACTCTATAATTACAACGGAAAAGGAATTGATTATTTTTTACTGCGCTGCAATGAAAGTGAAATACATTCAAATGTATCGCTGAGCTTTAAAAAAGGAAACGACTCTTTTTCGGTATTCCCGATGCTGTCAGGAATGGATGGGCAGCTTGTTGACGGAAATTACTATGATTTTTCAATATATTCCGATTATGGCGGCAGCGGTGAGTCCGAGGATAAGAATGTAGCAATAGCAAGGGAAATCCTTTTGGAGTCTCAGGAGGTGCAATACTACATAAGCATGGGTATGAGTGTACAGTATACGGGCCAGATTGATGAAATTGAGGGACGGTCGTAATCTACCGTGTGAGTTAAAGCACGGAATAATAAAATAAAAAAGGGAAAAAGAAAAAAAGGAGGGAAAAATATGGTAGATATTAAAGCAATGGCAGCTGCAACAGCCCCGAGAGAGTTTGAACTCTCTTATACAACCACAATTGAAGATGTATACGAAAAGCTTAGCACACATGCCTCGGCTTTTAAAATGCCTTTCAAAATCAAAGGGGGCATCCCAGGAAAGCGCATTTCCTTTGAGAAAGAACCGAACCTCGACGTTACGGTCTGGGTCTTTGTTAAGGATGGCAACAAAATTAAAGTCATGGCAAACATCCAGGAGAACACAACAACCGTCAATGGTATGCGAGTTGACAAAAACAGCGTAATTCAAAAAGGTGTAAGCGGAGTAGCTAATCTTCCTATTCAAAGAGGTGAGTATCTTGATGAGGTGACCGAAAATGTTAAAAAGATACTCAACGGCGAGCAGGTTGAAGATTATGTAGCACCCGTTGGTGTAAACGGCAGTGGACAGACGGAAAAGGATTGGCTTGTAGCCCTTCTTCTCTGCCTTTTCCTCGGCGGAGTTGGTGGCCACCGTTTCTATGTGGGCAAAGTAGGATCAGGCATTCTCTATCTTTTTACCGCCGGCGTTTTTGGAATCGGTGTACTTGTTGATCTGATAAAGATCATTACCGGCAAATTCACTGACAAAGACGGAAATCCTATTCAAAAAAAATAGACAGGACTTCTTGACAGCCTTTAGACAAATATGGCTTAAAATTGGGAACTGTGCCTGAACTCTTTCGGGCACAGTCCTGATTGCGAAAGGAGAACTTGTTATGAGTAAAAGAAAAGAGCACATCAAAATGACCATATTTATTATGGTCGCCGGCATAGCATCGATGGTTTTGGGTGTATTCGGAATTGTCACAAGCAGAATTGAAAAGAAAGAATATGCAGCCTCAACTGATATACGGAAAGTTTCCGCTGTTATTGTTGACTTTTCAACCCACGATAGTAAGGATGACAATGGCGATGTAGATTATACAACATATAAATTCAGAATTTCATATGAAATTGACGGAAAAACCTATAAAGGGAAATGCGAAGAGCGTGTTTGGTCAAGAGATATCGCAAAAGGATACACATACGATAAATTGAGAAAAGGCGATACAATAAAAGTAGAGGTCTATAAAACTACAAAAGGAAATTACAAGCTTTCCCCGGAGGGGAATCCCGTTGATTTCCTTCTCTATTGTGCGGCGATCCCCTTTGGCTTTTTCCTCGTTGTTATAATGATATGTGACATTGTAAAAGACAAACGGAAAAAGAAGAACGAAAATGAGGTGGTCAGCAAGGAATAAATCAGAGGTGATTTTATGGATTTATCAGTATCGCTGTGCATTGCAGCCTCTTTTGCTATATTATGTACATTCTATATCGGTAAAAGTATACTTGTAATGGATTTTTCGGAATATCTTCCCAAGAATTTGAAAAAAGCTAAGCTGGAAAGATTGCTGGCAAAAAGGGAAACTCCTCTACAGGATTCGAAAATCCGAAAGGATATAAGAAAAGCATTTGAAAGAGTACTGATTCCGCTTGGAAAAGCGGATCAAAAGCTTCTTACGGCAAGAATGGACCTGGCTTTTCGAAAAAAAATCGTCAGTCAGATCGACGTACTTAATAAGAATAAGCTATGCCGCAAAATTTACGTCACGGATGTTGTTCCCATTCCTAAAAATAACTTTGAAACATGGAACGATGATGGCAGAGAATGGCGGGAATCGGTTTTGAAGTGCAGCACCCTGGAGCGTTTCGAGTCAATGCAAGGCAACAGGGTTCAGCATGAGATATACCGTAAAAATTCATATCTCCGAATACTTCAGTCGAGACACGTTCGCCGCACAGACAAAAAAGAGAATAAGAAAAGCTATTATCACGATATGTTGAGAATAACCTGCCCATCATGCGGTGCAAGAGTCAAGCTGAACAGTCAGCAGGTTACCTGTGAATATTGCGGCGCCGTTATAAAAAACGAGTTTTACGATTGGCAGACCGAATCGTTTGAGATTTATGAAACGATCAGTACAAATATGAAAAGATTTTTACAGCTTCTTTTGTCCGGTTTCATACTTTTCTTAAGTGTCTTTCTATGCTTATACTTGATCGAGGATACGGAGATTTCCCTTGCAGCCGGCGTCGGTGCAGCGATTCTTGCTTTTGGAACGATTGTTACACCTATTATTTGTGGAAAAGTTAAACAAGACAATTTAGCGAAAAAGATCGTAGGATATTCAGAGAACTACCTCAGATCCTGCTTAAACGAATACTTTAGCAAAAACGAAAATGACAATGATCTGCTTGATTTCAGTATTGGCACGATCAAGCTTTTAAAAGTCTCTAACACAGATGAAATAACAACGGTTAAGTCTGAAGTTTATGGAACGAAAACCTTTCTTCCTGAAAATAAGAAACCGTTTACAAAAAAATTTAAAAAGAAACTGACCATGCAAAGGGCTAGATATCCAGAAAAAAGAAAGTCTGACGGTGAATTTTTTGTTGAAAAGGAATGTCCGAGCTGCGGAGCAACATTCTTGCCAGATGAAAACGGATGCTGTTCTTATTGTGGTTATAGCCTTCACGGAGATAGCGAAAAGTGGAAAATAAAAATCTGAAACCTGTTAAAATTCTGCATTGCCGATTAAGGTAGGGAAGGGAAACATTTACATATTATTAATTTTAAAAGGAGGGAAACTTATGAACAAAAAGAAAAAACTTTTGACTGTCGTAACACTTGTCATACTGATGCTCGGGGCATCAGTATTTACTGTTTCGGCAGCGGACAATCATTCGGTTGACGAAAACACAACCTATGTAACCAACTTTGCTGAGCTTGAAAAAGCTCTTGAAGCCACCTCGAACGAGACAAACCCACCCGATAAGCTTGTTGTTCTCAAAAACAACATAGATTACGAAGAGCAAGTTCCGGGCGATTGGAGCTATCAGGATGAGCAGGAGTGGTATTCCGAAATCACAGTTAGCTATCCTGGAAAAATCACCCTTGACTTGAACGGAAAAACCCTGAAAGTTACAACAGATATTCGTTCAGACGAGGAGACAAGGGATCTGTTTGTGGTTTTTTCAGGTTCCAAGGCAAACACCGACTTCACAATTACCACAACCCAGTCCGGCGGACAGATAATCTTTAACTCAACAGCCAACGGAACTTCGATGATCGCTGTGAATAACCCAAACGCAGATGTGAATATTCTTGGAAAAGCAGGGAAGTTTATCAACTATAATCTCACTCTTACAGCACAATCCGGAAGTGACACTTATATAAACGATAAGAACAGGCACCACGTTATTTCCTTCTATGATATAAACAATCTCTATATCACCGGTACTCTTATTCAGAATAATGCACGCGTCCCGTCTTGTATATATTCATACGGACCGGAGCCGCAGGGCAATGTTACAATAACAGGAAACTCAGAAATAGAAGTAATTTCAAATCAGCTTCTTAATGAACAGCCGTTCAGCACAATATATTTCCAAAACACCCCATCCAGCAGAAAAGTAAGGCTTGGCGGCTGTTATATTGGACAAAAGGGAAATGTAAATTCAATCTATTACGGTGGCCAGCCTCCTCATTTCTATGACATAGTTCTATCACAATCTCTGGACAAGCCGAACTATGTTATTATGCACAACGGTACCAGGGTATACAATACCTGGCCTGACTTTGTTAAGTTGGATGCGGATATAGAAATTATCTCCTCCTGTCACGATTCTGAGCCTGAATTAGAGGAAAGGACATCACTTCTTGGTCACTACAAGTACTGTAAAAAGTGTGATGCTCTTGAAAGCTTCCAGGAGCATCAGTTTGGCAGAACTCTCGCTGCTAAAGAGGCAACATGCATCAGAAAGGGAAGAACGGTCGGCTATGAGTGCTTCGGCTGCAAATATTATGAGGGTTACACCGAACTGCCAGCACTTGGACACGATTTGAGCGACACCTATACGGTTGACTGGCCGGCAACCTGCGACAAAGATGGAAGGGAATCCAGACACTGCAAACACACAGGCTGTGAGTATGCAATTCAGAAAGTCATTCCGAAGCAGCACCAGAGCCTTGTATGTAATGGCACATACTGCCAAAGCTGCAAGCAATATGTTAACCCGACCAAAATAGGTTACGGTGACAATTCCTGTAAAAACATAACCGCTTACTTCTTTACTCCGACGGAAACGAAGGTTTATCTTATCACCATAACTTCGTCAAATCTCGGCAGCGGAAATATTCAGGGAACAGAAGTAAACCTTGTTGAGAATAACAAGCTTAGTGAATTCGTCTCTAGTAACGATAAAGGCAAAGTTACCGAAGTCAGACTTGAAAAAGACAAAACCTACGATGTTACACCGTATATCACTAATTCAGAAAGTCAAGACTGCATAGTTAACATCTCCTGTAAGGAACATAATGCGGTTATAGATAACGAAATTAAAGCAACCTGCACAAAGACGGGTCTCACCAAAGGTAAGCACTGCTCGGTTTGCAACACCGTTATAGTCGCTCAGACCAAAGTCAAGGCTCTCGGACATAAGTACTCCAAGTCTGTTGTCAAGGCTACTTTTACCTCAAATGGCAAGATTACCAAGAAGTGCACTGTTTGCAGTACGATAGCACCAACAATTTCGATAGCGAGAATTAAGTCAGTTTCGCTGAAAAAGTCGGCGTATACATATAACGGAAAGGTTCAGAAGCCTTCGGTCATCGTTAAGGATGCAAACAAAAAAACGCTTAAGAATGGAACAGATTACACCGTTGCTTACAGTAAAAACAAAAATATCGGCAAGGCAACAGTAACCGTTACCTTCAAGGGCAATTACAGCGGCAGCAAAAAGCTGAATTTCAACATTCTTCCCGCCGCGACGAGCAAGATCAGCGTTAAGCAGACCACAAACTCAATCACGGCTTCATGGAAAAAGGTTGCCGGTGTAAGCGGATACAGAGTATACCTTTACAAGGGCAAAAAGCTTGTCAATAGAGCTGATACAACGAAGCTCTCACACACATTTAAAAAGCTTTCAAAGGGTACGGAGTACAAGATTGTTGTCAAAGCCTATAAGAAGATTGATGGCAAAAAGGTTCTTTCTCTCGTTTCAAAGGAGCTTCTGACCGCAACAAAGCTTTCTGCGCCGACTTCGGTCAAGGTCAAAGCAGGAAATAAAATGGCAACCGTCAGTTGGACAAAGGTTAAGAGTGCAAACAGCTATACGGTATATTACAGCACAAAGAAAAACAGCGGCTTCAAAAAGCTCACTGTTATCAAAAACAGCGCAAACATCAAAAAGCTTTCAAGCGGCAAGACCTACTACTTCAAGGTTGTTGCTAACAAGAAGGCTGGAAAGGCTGTTGTGGCTTCTGATTTCAGCAAGCTTGTCAGCGCGAAAATCAAGTAATGGTGTTATCTGAACCGGTCAACAGATAACCGCAAAACCCCGAAGCAGAAATACTCTGCAGCGGGGTTTTTTGTGGCAAAAAAACGGTGTTTCTGTTATGCTAGATATATTAAGAGATTGATATGTAGTGATGTTATTTTGACATTAAGAAAGGTTCAAGGTACTGCTTATGATAAAAAGGAAATTAGCAACATTTATGTTGACATTAATACTGGTGATGACAGCCGCACTGACGATCCAGGTGATAAGCTATGCGCAGGAAGAATCTGCTGGTTCATCAACAAATCCCCAAGAGGGAGTTACAGAATATAAGTACAGTGCTGAAAGTGATCCTCAAAAAGGTGTCGCATTAAAGGTTGAATGGAACGAACCCAAATTAGGAGAGGATACAACATTCCACGTTTCGGCGGATGGTGGCAGTGGCCGGTATTTGTTTAGAATGGATGCACCGAGTTATTCCAATCCGGGTGAGTATAGTTTTGAATCCGTGGCGGATCCAAGCCGCGGAGCGTGGATTCAATATACAGATGAGTGCGAATCTCACGACTTTGAATTCACAATGACCGCTTCGGGAATCTATAACTTCAGGTTTTATGTAATGGACAAGACGTCAGGTGTCTATTATATGCGTGTGAGCACAAATATACAGGTATCGGACAAGGCTTATCCGAGCGTGGGTGACATCGTGAATGCTGCGGTAAAAAAGTGCAGCAAGGAGACGGATGGTTCGGACTATGAAAAGGCATTGTGGCTGCATGACTGGCTGTTGCAGCAGCTTGATTACGATCATTCCCTGAAATGGTCTTCGGCAGAGAGCGCACTGACACGAAAGCTGGGCACATGTCAAGCCTATGAGAGTGCCTATTCAAAACTGCTTACTGCAGCCGGCATAACAAATGCTGAGACAAGGGATACCTATGATGGACATACCTGGAATGCCATGAAGCTGGATGGCAAATGGTATCAGGTGGACTGTACATGGGATGATACAAAAGACAATTATTATAACTTTGATCAAACGCATTTGTATTTTGGACTGACGGATGAACTCATGGCGTTGGCACACAACGGTCATGATCAGATTTATACGGCAAGCGGTTATGGCACACGTTCTACAAGCCTGGCAGACAACTACTTTGTCAGAAACGGAGATGCCGCAAAGTGGGCGCGAGCCTACGCTGAGAGGATTCAGAAAAATCTCAATGCAGGTAAAACCAAATTCGAAGTCAGTACTGACAATGCGTCATATCCGCCGAGCATTTCGGGTATTCAAAATGGGATTATAGCATATGCCTTAAATCAGATGACGTGGAAGGCGGGAAGTAAAAAGGTTGCATTGCGTGTGGCAGGAACATCCACCAAGCTTTCTTTTACTGCAAAATATACGGACACAGTAAAGCGCGTGAGAATAGTATTTGCTCCAAATGGAGGGCGTGTGAGTTCTGGAAGTAAGACTGTCATTTGTGGAAAAACTTACGGAACACTGCCGACACCTACCAGAAGGGGATATACATTTGCAGGCTGGTACACAGCAAAGAGTGGCGGCAGCAGGATCGGCAGCAGCTCGGTTGTGAGGACCACCAGGAATCAGACATTATACGCAAGGTGGAAGCTGGTAAAGTACAAGATCCAGTACAGGCTTGGCAAGGGGAAAAACAGCCGGTCCAATCCAGTCGGTTATACCGTCGCGTCTAGGACTATCGTCTTGAAGAATCCGGTCAGAAAAGGCTACACATTTAAGGGGTGGTACAGCGATCCAAAATTCAAGAAAAAGGTTACGAAGATTGCAGCCGGCAGCACCGGCAGCAGGAAACTCTATGCCAGGTGGGTGAGAAAATAAATTCGTATAAATCGATGCAAAACGATGAATAGCCCCTTTGTTGTCGAATTGTGGAAAATGTGCGATAATGAGTGCTGGAGAAAGTATTTGGCGCCAAGGAGGCATAAAGGGGATTATGGCAAAAATTGCGTTTTGTGATGATGATGTTTCTGTGCTTGCTGAGATGCAAAGACTTATGGAACAGTATTGTGCGGAGAGAGACTGCAAAATAGAATACAATATTTTTAATCATCCTTTTGACCTGGTGGCGGAAATAGAGAAGGGAAACAGATATGATATCCTGTTTATGGATGTCTTGATGCCGGGAGAGAATGGAATTGAAGCGGCAACGGAGATACGAAAATACGATAAAAACGTCAAGATCATATTTGTCACTTCGTCCTCTGAGTTTGCGGTGCAGTCTTACGTTATAGGCGCATACTATTATCAATTAAAGCCCATCTGGGCAGAGAGCTTTTTCCGTTTGCTTGATTCTGTGCTTGCAGCCTGTAAAAAGGAGGCGGAGACCAGCCTCATTCTGCGATGTAAGAGTGGAATCACCCGTATAGATATAAAAGCCCTGGAATATTGCGAAGTCATTCACCGCACCCTTATATTTCACCTGAATACAGGAAAAGTACTGGAAAGCGCCGGCAGCATGGATGAGCTTGTAAAGCAGCTTTCCACGTATCCTTTTTTTCACAGACCTCACCGTTCTTATCTGGTAAATCTGGAATATGTGCAAAACATAACATTTAGGGGGATTACCATGTCTAGTCTTGCAGAAATACCGGTTCCACGGGGAAAATACAATGAAGTAAAGGATGCATTCCTTGAATATGCGTTCCAGAACAGGCAGGTAATGATATGAGCTTATATATTTCGCTTCTTAACAATATGGCTGTGAGCTTTTTTGGGGGAATATTATCAGCGTCTTTTTGTAATGCGCTGTCCACTAGGAAAAGAAAACTCATTTTCATAGGATGCATGGTTTTACTCCCGCTGATACAGAGCATATTATATTTCAGCAAGGGCGCTGATTTTGTAAGACATATTTATCCGTTGGCGGTGCATCTTCCATTGGTCATTGTTCTCTGGATGTTGACAGGAAAATTGCTGTGGTCTGTTTTTTCTGTACAGGCGGCATACTTGTGCTGCGGACTTAGAAGATGGGTTGCACTTGCCACAGTTGCTGCATTTTCGGGAAGGCAGATGATGCAGGATATTACAGAACTTGTGGTTACAATCCCTGCATTGCTGCTTCTGCTTCATTTTGTGTCACCTGCAGTCAGAGGATTGTCAGATAAAAGTCTCAGGGAGCAATGGCAGTTTGGAATCATACCGGCGCTATATTATGTATTTGACTATTTTACAATAGTGTATACGAACCTTCTTTTGAGTGGCAGTTACGTTGTAGCGGAATTTATGCCTTTTGTATGCTGTGTTGCATATCTGGCCTTTCTCTTATATAACTCCAAAAAGGAACAGATGCAGAATGAGATGAAGCTGATCCGGAATAATCTGGATCTGCAGTTAAGTCAGGCGGTGAGGGAAATCAGCAGTCTGCGTGAGTCGCAGACATTGACCAGACAGTATCGCCATGATATGCGTCATCACCTGCAGTATGTGTCTACATGTATAGAAAATGGTGAAGTTGAACAGGCGCAGGCTTATATATCGGGAATATGTAAGGAGATTGAGGCGCAGAAGGTCCAAATATACTGTGAAAATGAGGCAGTGAATCTGATCCTATCTTCATTTGCGGGTAGAGCCAGGAAGAAAGAAATTGAAATAAAGATACAATGTGCAATTCCCGCAGATCTTACTGTGTCGGAAAGTGATCTGTGTGTGCTCTTATCTAATGCCTTGGAAAATGCCTTGCATGCATGTGTGCCTTTGGCTGCAGAGGGAAGATCATGCGAGATTGATGTGAATTTTTATGAAAGAAATAAACACCTTTTTTTACAGGTGGTAAATGACTGTAAAGCTCCCATAAAGTTTCAAAATGGAATACCTGTGTCTGATATGGAAGGACATGGTATAGGCGTTCAGAGCATATGTGCGATCGTGCAGCGTTACGGCGGGGTTTTCAGCTTTACGGAAAAGGATGGCAAGTTTACGCTCAGACTGTCATTGTAAAAGAGTGTCGATTCGATACATTTTTGGTACGATTCGTGCATTTAGACCTCACTGATTGCAAATACATAATAAAATATACTCAGATTATGTGATTGCAATAAAGAGGAGGAAATTATTATGAAAAAGACAATGAAAAAACTGATGGTTCTCATAATGACCATGATGATGGGAATGTCTCTGGTGGCATGTGGCGGTGCAGATAAGCAGCCTGCGATTGATGCGTTCAATAAGACAAGTACATCTTTTAATGAGGTTGCAAACATTATCAACGAAAATCCACAGGCTTATGATCAGGATTTGGTTGATACAATGGTCGACATGGCAGGTGTGCTCAATGAGCATAAACAGATCTTAGAGAGCGATGATGATGTTGAGGAAGAAAAGCTTCAGGAAATGATCGACTGGTATGGTACGGTTGATGAGTGGGTTGCTCAGGTTAAGGAAGAAATTTCAAAATAGTTTATTATTAGATCATGTGGTGAAGACTTCATACCAGAGGGGCGGGCACATTGGAGTGCCTGCCCTTTTTTAATAGCAAAAATTAAAATTCTCTTGCTATATTGCAAAAAGACGTATAAAATGCATGTGTATTTTTATGTTTTATATCTCAGTCTGGACTCTATCTTCGACGGAGATATACACTCCGTGAGGATTGCTGAGCCGCTGATATGATATATGTCAGCAGAGCTGACTAGCAGCTTGCGGCAAGATTCGCCAGCGAATCTTAAGAAGAAAAACATTCAAATAAGAATATGGCAAAGGAAATAGTGGAATTATGAAAAAGGTAGTAAAATTTGGCGGAAGTTCATTGGCAAGTGCAGAGCAGTTTAAAAAGGTTGGAGCAATCATCACATCAGATGAGAGCCGTGTATACGTTGTTCCTTCTGCACCTGGAAAGAGATTTTCAGATGATACAAAGGTAACAGATATGCTCCTTCATGTGTATGAAACTGCGAAGGCAGGGAATGATTTCACAGAGGAAGTGAAGGCGATCAAGGCCAGATATGATGAGATCATCACAGGCCTTGAGATTAAGGATTTTTCACTTGATAAGGATTTTGAGGAGATTACAAAGCAGTTGGAGGATCTTACCAATCCGGACCCAATGTGCACACTGGACTATGTGGCATCAAGAGGAGAGTTCCTCAATGGTAAGATTATGGCTGCATATCTTGGCTTTGAGTTTATAGATGCTGCAGAGGTTATCTTTTTCAATGCAGAGGGCAATCTCAATAGCTATAAGACGGAGAAGGTACTTGGTGAGAGACTTGCCAAGACACAGCATGCGGTTGTTCCAGGATTCTATGGACTTGGCAAGGATGGCAAGGTAAAGACATTTTCCAGAGGCGGTTCAGATGTAACGGGCTCGATAGTCGCACAGGCAAGCAGAGCCGATGTATATGAGAACTGGACAGATGTCTCAGGCTTCCTTGTAGCTGACCCACGTATTGTTCCAGATCCAAAGCCAATCAAATATATTACTTACAGAGAGCTTCGTGAGCTTTCATACATGGGTGCATCAGTTCTCCATGAGGATGCGATATTCCCTGTACGCCACTGTGGTATCCCAATCAATATCCGCAACACAAATGCGCCTGAGGACGCAGGAACCTGGATAGTTGAGAGTACCTGCCAGAAGCAGGATTATGTTGTAACAGGTATTGCAGGTAAGAAGGATTTCTGCACAATATTTATTACGAAGGCTATGATGAATTCAGAGATAGGATTTGGAAGAAAGGTGCTTCAGGCATTTGAGGAGAATGATATCTCATTTGAGCATATGCCATCAGGTATTGACACGATGACTATCGTAGTTCATGCTGATGAATTCGTACACAAGGAGCAGAGAGTTATATCTGCCATCCATAGACTTGCAGAGCCGGATTCAGTTGAGATTGAGTCAGGACTTGCGCTTATAGCTGTTGTAGGCCGTGGAATGAAGTCAGCAAGTGGTACAGCAGGCAAGTTGTTCAGCGCACTTGCAAAGGAAGGCATCAACATAAAGATGATAGACCAGGGTTCATCAGAGCTGAATATCATAATCGGAGTAAAGAACAGTGATTTTGATACAGCCATAAAGGCAATATATAACACATTTATAACAGACAAGTAATAACAGATTGCTAAGCATCGTAGGGGTGGGCACGTATTGATAATGCATACCTTTGCAGAATGGGGCAACACAGGGCAGAATATGGCGGAAAACCTCCAAACGGATGTAAGATAAAATTACTCAGTTTGGAGGTTATTTTTATGGCAATAAGAAAAGACAGCCCACAAAAAGCAGCAATGAGAGAAATGACGGTAGAACTGTTCACAAGTGTTATGGTATAATTTGAATGCAAATTGAGCAAAAAATCTGGGGAAACGTAATCATCAATGTGTAAAATGTGATAGTCATGAGGAAAAAACGAGAATTACCGAAAGGGTGTGGGAGGCATTGTGCGGGAAGAGGACCAAACAACCAGTAGCCTTGGCTGTATTATTTGTTCTAATGTTTATTGGTGGATGTTTTTTTGTGAAAGCCAATCAAGCAAAGGAATTTGAGAAAAAAGATTATGGGGTGTTTTTAAATGCGGACGCCTCATCTTTGGAACGATTTAAAACGTATGAAACGATTGTAATTGATGCACAGTATTTTACAAAAAGGGATATTGAATTGCTCCATCAAAATGGAACAGTCGTATATACATATCTAAATATTGGGTCGATTGAAAACTTCAGGGAGTACTATACAACCTATGCGGAACTGGCAATCGGTGAGTATGAGCACTGGGAGGAAGAAGAATGGGTAGATGTAGCAAACCCAGACTGGCAGAAGTTTATAGGACAGCTTTCTCAGGAACTATATGAAAAAGGTGTTGACGGATTCTTTATAGATAATTGTGATGTATATTATTACAATCCGCACGAGAGTATTTTTGAAGGCATTACAGCGATTCTACAAAACATAATGACGTTTGGAAAAGCGGTCATCATCAACGGTGGAGATACTTATGTGGCGGAATATAGGGAACGCTATGGGGCGATTGATCAGATTATGACAGGTGTAAATCAGGAATCAGTATGGAGCAGTATTGATTTTGATAGCGGAACTTTTGGTGAACAAACGAGCGAGACGAGAGAGTATTTCTGCAAATATTTGGAAACGTGCAAGGCGGATGGGGTGGAAGTGTATCTTTTGGAATATACAACTAATCAAAAACTGATTCAAAAAATAAAAGAATACTGCAAGGAGCAAGATTTCCATTTTTATATTTCCAATTCCCTTGAACTTAGATAATGAGTGTTGAGAAATACGAAAAAGATGAGCAAATTAAGTTTCGTCACTTCGTTCCGTCAAGGTGGCTACACCCCCTTGCGCCGCTAAAGAGGCTATCCCCTGTGGACTTGCCGTCCGCAAACAGCATAAAATGCTGTTCGCCGCCAGCAAGTTTGAAGGCGAATAAAATGAATTTTATGGAACGAGCAAATCGGAAGTTCAATGTGAGGAAAATTAGATGAAGAAAAAGTCTTATTGGTTAAGTATTAGTGTGTTCGTATTGATACTGATATGGACGGTTTATTATTATGCAATGCAGTACACAGGAGGATTTGCAGACTTAAAGGACTCTATTGTTTGTGGGATTGTAGGTTTGATATGTATCGTATTTATCGTGAAAAGAACTATTGACTTTTTGAAAAACAAAAAATCGTAAAATTTCAGTTTGTCGCACTGATAAAACCCCTTTAGGAACTAAAGGGCGCACTTCTATACTCTCTGTCGAGAGTAGTGCGTCCTGCGGAGCTTCATTCTCCGTCAGCAGAAGAAAACTGCATGACCGAGAATGTTGCGTCACTTCGTTCCGTCAAGGTGGCTACACCCCCTTGCGCCGCTAAAGCGG
>ERZ779956.192-NODE-192-length-38470-cov-3.419107_pt1 | contig 38470 bp, 25 predicted proteins | sample MGYA00511940_ERZ779956 | MGnify/ENA primary metagenome ERZ779956 (study PRJEB29588, sample SAMEA2154992) | human gut metagenome | biome: human gut; feature: human-associated habitat; material: faeces | place: Denmark | collected 2008/2010 ...
GGCATCCGTTATCTTGGTGGGGTCGATGGCATAGCGGCGGTCATGGCCGGGACGGTCGGTCACATAGGTGATGAGGTGGTCGGAGTATCCTTCGGGGTTGCCCAGCAGACGGTCGACAGTGCGGATTATCACTTTGATGAGGTCAATGTTCTTCCATTCGTTGAAGCCGCCGATGTTGTAGGTGTCGGCCACTTTGCCCTTGTGGAAAATGAGGTCGATGGCGCGTGCGTGGTCTTCGACGAAGAGCCAGTCGCGCACGTTTTCGCCTTTGCCGTAGACGGGCAGCGGTTTGCCGTGGCGGATGTTGTTGATGAACAGCGGTATGAGCTTTTCGGGGAACTGGTAAGGACCGTAGTTGTTCGAGCAGTTGGTCACGAGTGTGGGCATGCCGTAGGTGTCGTGGTAGGCGCGGACAAAGTGATCGGACGATGCTTTCGATGCGCTGTAGGGCGAGTGGGGCGAATAGGCTGTGGTCTCCAGGAAATACTCCTTGCCGAATGCCAAATGATGGCCTTCGGAGGATGCCACGGTGGAGAATGGCGACTCGATGCCTTCGGGGTGTGTGAGTTCAAGCGCTCCGTACACCTCGTCGGTCGAGATGTGATAGAAGAGTTTGCCTTCGTATTTCTCGGGAAGCGACTCCCAGTATTCCTTGGCGGCCTGCAGCAGGGCAAGTGTGCCCATCACGTTGGTGCGTGCGAAAGTGAAGGGGTCCTTGATCGAACGGTCCACATGGCTTTCAGCCGCGAGGTGGATGATGCCGTTGATGTCGTACTCGCGGATGATGCGGCGCATCTCTTCGAGGTCGGCTATGTCGGCTTTTACGAAAGTGTAGTTGGGCTTGTCCTCTATGTCCTTGAGGTTGGCGAGATTGCCCGCATATGTGAGCTTGTCGAGGTTCACGATATGGTAGTCGGGATATTTGTTGACAAACAGGCGGACCACATGTGAGCCGATGAATCCGGCTCCGCCGGTTATGAGGATGTTGCGTTTCATGTGTAAATGTATGGGTGCGTTTTGGGGATTGAACTATGGTAAATACGCCTGAACGGGTCTTATTGTTCGCCGAAAGTGAACGGGGAGTCGAAATCGCACAGCAGCGGGTGTGCCGTGTCCTTGGGGCTCAGGATGCTGCCTGCAGGATCAAGCTGCCAGTCGATGCCGAGCGACGGGTCGGCAATTGATATGCCGCCGTCGGCCTGAGGGGCATAATAGTTGTCACATTTGTACTGGAACACGGCCGTGGGGCTGAGCACCGCGAAACCGTGGGCGAAACCGCGCGGGATGAAGAACTGGCGGTGATTCTCGGCAGCTCGCCATCCACGATCTGCCTTTGCAGACCATTTCGGAAATTACCCTTGCGGATGTCTACGGCCACATCGAGCACACGCCCAACCACGCAGCGCACAAGTTTGGCCTGAGTGAATGGGGGACGCTGGAAATGCAGGCCGCGCATCACTCCGCGGGTCGACATGGATTCGTTGTCCTGAACAAAATTTATGTCGCGGCCGATGGCCTCGCAGAACGCGCGGTGGTTGTAGCTTTCAAAAAAATAGCCGCGCTGGTCGTTGAAAATGCGTGGCTCAAGGATGAGCACGCCGTCAATATCGGTTTTGATTACTTCCATGAAAGTAAGTTGGTCAACAAATAAATAGCTTCGCGTATCGATTGGCACAACCACGTGCGCGTGGTTGAGGCCGATGGTTTAATCAAGATTCTTCAGCCCCGTGCGCTCCACTTCCTCCACCACCTTGAGCAGATACTGGCCGTACTGGTTCTTGAGCATGGGCTGGGCGATGCGGCGCATGTCGTCGGCCGAAATCCATCCCTGTCGGTAGGCTATACCTTCGAGGCACGCTATTTTCAGGCCCTGACGTTTTTCGAGCACCTCCACATAGATCGATGCGTCGGCAAGTGAATCGTGAGTGCCGGTGTCGAGCCATGCGAAACCGCGCGGCAGCGTTTTCACACGCAGCTGCCCGTCGTTGAGGAATTCCTGATTTACGGTAGTGATTTCCAGCTCACCGCGAGCCGAAGGCTTGATGTGTGCGGCCACATCCACCACCTTGTTAGGGTAGAAATAAAGCCCCACCACAGCGTAGTTGCTCTTGGGGTGTTCGGGCTTTTCCTCAATGGAGAGGCAACGGCCCTGCTCGTCGAATTCGGCCACGCCGTAGCGCTGCGGGTCGTCAACCCAGTAACCGAACACGGTGGCGTTGCCTGCCGTCTCTGCCTCATGCACAGCCTCGCTGAGCAGTCCGGAGAACCCGGCGCCATGGAAAATGTTGTCGCCCAGCACGAGGCACACCGAATCGTCGCCGATGAACTCCTTGCCGATGATGAAAGCCTGCGCAAGACCGTCGGGGCTGGGTTGCTCGGCATATGAGAACCGCACACCATAATCCGAGCCGTCGCCGAGCAGACGTTTGAACCCGGGGAGGTCCTGGGGGGTGGAGATTATGAGAATGTCCCTGATTCCGGCGAGCATCAATGTTGAGATGGGATAGTACACCATCGGTTTGTCGTAGATGGGCAGCATCTGCTTGCTCACACCTTTGGTAATGGGATACAGGCGTGTGCCCGAACCGCCGGCCAAAACAATTCCTTTCATGTGTGGTCTAAAAATAAAGTTTTTTTCTGAAATGCCTCAAAGTTAAGATTTTTGGCCAAACTGTGCAAATTTCGTTGCGCCATGGCCCGTCTTAGCAGCCATTCCCAACCCGGGCAATGGAGTAAAATACAGGCGCGAAACCTCGGAAGTCCGACGTCTCGCGCCTGAATTTATTGTTGCATAGCCCCGAAATTTTGCGGTTTTACAACTTCCTCACTCGTAATTAGTTGTAACCCTTGTTCTGGACGTAGAGTCCGGGAACGTAGTAGAGCTGGTTGTAGGGGATGGGGTAGAACTCGTTTTTCCCCGGCGTGTAGTGTGCATCCTGATAATACTGGCCGAAGCGTGTCCCGTTGTAGGATGCGTTCTTTTCCGATTCGAAATATGCGTTGAGCACTGTCGAGGCTATGCCCCAGCGGCGCAGGTCGAAGTAGCGGCTGCTCTCCATAGCCATCTCCAGACGGCGCTCCCAGCGGAGACATTTGCGTGCTGTCTCCTTATCGGCGAAATAGATAGCGGGATATTCGGCAATCTCGCAGAAGTCCTTGGCATAGCCGATGTGCTTGTCGATGGAGTTGGCGGCGCGGCGGCGTATGTCGTTGATTATATCGCGGGCTTCCGTGAGTTCGCCAAGTTCAATGAGCGCTTCGGCACGCATCAGCATCACGTCGGTGTAGCGGAACACATAGTCGTTCATGGCAAAAGCCTGCCATGAGCCTTCGAAAGTCTCGCCGCCACTGCGCTGGGGCACATCCTTCAGCGATGTGTAGTAGCCGTAGGTGTTGGGCGTGCGGGAGTTTTCGGTAGTCATCATGTACTCGCTCTCATATTTGTAGGGGAAGGTGGGCATACCGACGGTGTGGAACAGGCGCGGATCCCATTTCTGCGCGGAGGCAGTTCCGTTTACGGGATAGTCGTTGGTGGCGTTGTAGGAATCGAACATCGGCAGGCCGTTCTGAGTCTTGAATGCGTTTACCAGATTTTGGGACGGTTTGTGAAAATCCCATCCGCACGACCACATGCCCCAGCACCCGTTGAGGGTGTTCGACCAGTTGGCGCGGCCGAATCGGGTGTTGTCCTCCGTATACTGCGATGTCTGCACCGCGAACACAGATTCCTTGCTGTTCTTGTATTCAGGCAGGAAAATGTCGCCGAAATCCTCAAGATAACCGTAGCGCGATTTTTTCACGACCTCGGTGTATTCCACAACCTTGCGCATGTACTCCTCGTTGATGAAGCCCACTCCGTCGGTGGCTTCGTAGCCGTCACCCCAGGCCAGCGTCAGATAGCATTTGGCCAGATATGCAGCTGCGGCCACCTTGTTGGCGCGGCCACCACCGTCGTCCACCTCCATGGGGAGGCCGTTGTAGGCCATCTCGAACTCTCCTATCACCTTGCCCATCAGCTCCTGATAGGTGTATTGGTCGTTGCGTACCTGCTCGTGCGAACTTTGCTCGAACACGGCCTTGTCAATCCAGGGCACCTGACGGAACATGGTTACGAGTTTGAAATAGCTGTGGCCACGCAGGAAGTGTACTTCCGCTTCGCGTTGAGCAGCCTTGTCGCCGAGTTTCTCCACACCATATTCCTCAAGTGCTGTCAGGGCGCGGTTACAGCGCGAAATGTTGCAGTATAGGCGGTACCACAATTCATCAAGTTCTCCTGGGGTGGAGGTGAGTGTCGACCAGATTTCCATGGGGTGGTAGCCGGTGTCGGTTGTGCCACCGCCGCCTTTGAGGCAGTCGTCCGATCCCAGGTCGCCGTAAGGCCAGAGATTGAAAGGATATGTGAACCAGCAGTCGCCCAGGGCCGCATAGGCCGCATTGACCATTCTGTCTGGCTGGGAGTAGGCGAGGTCGCCGTCGATGACGCCTGTGGGCGGTTCGTCGATAAAATCGTTGCAGGCGGAAAGCGCAGCCGCCAAAGCGATGATTATATATGTTTTTAATGATTTCATGATTGTCCGGGATTAAAGTTTAGAAATCGAGTTGAAGCCCGAAGGAGAACGAGGTGGGGATGGGATATGCCCAGTTGGCATTCTCCGGATCGGAGCATGTGAGGCTCTTGCTCTTGATGGTGAGCAGATTCTGGCCAGAGACGTACACGCGTGCCCGGCTCATGCGGAGTTTCGACAGGAGTTTGTCAGGCAGATTGTAACCCAGCTGCAGCGTGCGTAGCTTGGCATAGGAGCCGTTTTCCACGAAATAGGAGGAGGTGCGTCCCTCGTCGCCCTTGTTGTCGGTGGTGAGCATGGGGATTGTCGACGAGGTGTTGACGTTCGGGAGCCATGCGTCCAGCACGCGGTCACCCTTGTTGCTTCCGGCGTCGGTCACGCTCCAGAAGTCGTTCTGGAACTTCTGGTTGTTGTAGACATCCTGCCCAAGCACACCCTGCCAGAACATCTGCAGGTCGAAGTTCTTGTAGCCAAGCTCAATGTTGAAGCCGAACGAGAGGTCGGGAACCGGATTGAAGATCCATGTCTGGTCATCGGGGGTTATGCGGCCGTCGCCGTTGAGGTCGGCATACTTCATGCCGCCCATGCGAGCGTTGTCCTGACCGGATGCTGCTGCCTCCTCACGAGTCTGGAACAGACCATCGAACACATAGCCCACAATCGAACCGTAGGGCTGGTGCGACTGCACCAGGTTCTCGGTGGTGGTGTGCGCATAGGAGCCGGTGGAGGTGTTGGGGAGGTAGGTTACGTGGTTGCGGAAGAAGTCTAAATTGAGCGATGCCCTGTAGGTGAGGCCGCATTTCAGTTCGTCGCGCCAGCCGATGAGGAATTCCATACCCCAGTTGCGCAACGACGGGCCGTTGAGCCATGAAGCGCCCCCTTCGCCCATAGCGCCGAGGTAGGCCGGCTGGATGAGCATGTCCTTCACATCCTTGATGTAGGCGTCCACGCTTCCGAACAGGCGGTCGTTGAACATGCTGTAGTCTACTCCGGCATTATACTGTATGGTAGTTTCCCACTTCAGGTTGTCGTTGGCCGTCTGACTTGCTATGTAGCCCGAGGGGAAGATGCCGCTCTGCTGGAGCAGGAGGTCGTAGGCGGTGGAGGTGACGCGGTCGTTGCAGTAATCGGCCACGTAAAGAGCGTAGCGGGCGGTGTTCGAGATGGCCTGATTACCGGTCTTACCCCATGACAGGCGGATTTTGAGGTCGTTCAGCCATGATTTTTTGATATTTTCCGACACGCGGTAACCGAGTGTGGCGGCAGGGAATGTGCCATAACGGTTGTTGCGTCCGAATCTCGATGAACCATCGCGGCGGATAGTGAACGATGCCAGCAGAAGGTTGCGCCAGTTATAGTCGATTTTTCCAAAGAACGACACCAGCGAGTAGGCCGATTTGTTGCCGGTGGATTTTTCCACGCCGATTGATGCGTCGGGGTACATATAGTCCGGAGTCTCTATGTCGTAGTCCTCGTTGTAGCCCGAGAAATCGATGCGGCTCTGGCGGAACATCTCCATACCGGCCAGCACGATGAAGGTGTGTTCCTTTGCAAGTGTGAAATTATAGTTGGCGGTGTTGGTCCAAGTCCATTTCGAATCGTTTGCCTGCGACATGGTGGTGGAGTTGGTATCGTTGTTCACGATGTCGCTGTGGAAGGTGTAGTTGTAGGAATGTATGAACGCTGCGTCGTAGTCCAGACCGAAATTGCTGCGGAGCACAAGTCCTTTGAGTGGCTTGATGTCAATGAATGCGTTGCCGAACAGACGCCACACGTTCAGGGAGTTGTCCCGGTTGAACGCCAGCTCGCGGAGCGGATTCTGACGGTCGGCCATGCTCCCAACCGGGCCTGCGAAGGTCACGCCGTCGGTTTCGTATACGGGCACGATGCTGGGCATTTTCAGCGCATTCTCCATAGGCTGGCAGTCCACCTGTTTGGTGTGGGTGAGGGTGAAGTTCTCGCCTACCGACACCACAGGGCTGATGTTGAAGGTGGTGTTGATTCGGGCGGCGATGTTCTCGAAGTCGGTGTATTTGAGGATACCGGCATTCTTTTTATAGCCAAGTGAGAAGAACACGTTGGTCTTTTCGTTTGCCGATGAGACGGAAGCATCGTAGCTCTGTGCGAATCCGGTACGTGAAATCTCGTCGAGCCAGTCGGTGTCCGACATCCGCATGGTGTGCTTGGCGTTGATGAATCCGTCATACTGGCCGCCGACGGTGTAGTTCACATAACGGTTGTTGGCAATGTCGTAGACACTGATGGGGTAGCCGGTGGGGGCGTTAAGGTTCAGACCATAGCTTGATGCATAGGCCACCGGGTCGATGCCGTCGTTGAGGGCGGCCTGCGCCATGGCTGTGGCATACCCAGGGGTGTCGAGCAGTTTCATCGTAGCCTGCGACGAATAGAACTGTGCGGTAAGATTGGCAGAGAAGCTTACATTGATTTTATTGGCCTGAGCTGCTTTACCCTTTTTAGTGGTGATGATAATCACGCCGTTGGCAGCACGCGAACCGTAGATGGAAGCCGAGGCGGCGTCCTTGAGCACCTGCATGCTCTCGATATCGTTCATGTTTAGAGAGTTCAGCGTAGCGGTGGTGGGCACTCCGTCAATGACGAACAGGGGATCCTGCGAGGCATTGAATGAGCCGATGCCGCGGATGCGCACCGTGCCTGTGCCGCTCGGTGAACCGTTGCCGGTGATGGTCATGCCGGGCACCTTTCCCTGGAGCGCGCGCATCGGATCGGTGTCGGGGGCGGTCTGGAGAGCCTTGGTGGATACAACAGACACTGCACCCGTGAGGTCGGCCTTGCGCACGGTCTGGTAGCCTACCACAACCACTTCGTCGAGCAGCTCGGAATTTTCGTCAAGATAGACAGTGAGCTGCGTGGCGGCCTTCACTTCGGCAGGGTTGAAACCCACGTATGAGATTTTGAGGGTGGCGCCGTCGGGTACGGTGATTTCGAAATTACCGTCGACGTCGGTGGCGGCTCCGGCCTTGTTGGCATCACACAGAATGGAGGCGCCGATCAGCGGCTCACCGTCAGAATTTGAAAGCACCGTTCCGTGCACAGTGATGTTCTGCGCATGTGCCATCACTGTTATGAGAAACAGCAATACTGCACTGAGAATTGTTCTTTTCATTTTATTGAGATTTAGTGTAAGAATTATCCTGCCGCAAAATTAGTATAGCGGCTGCCTCACAGCTTATAAAGATTGTTGTGCCGCCTATCAAAAATTATGCTTTGCACGTTTTTTGATACGAAATGCACGGTTTTTGCAACCGTATGGCTGAACATAAACGCGCACCGCCAGTGATGAGTGGAAGTGGCGTTGCGGCAGTGTGGCGCGGCAGGAAATTTATCGGGTCAGTTTGTTGCGTGCCTCGGTGGGAGTCTCGCCGTAGGCGTCGCGGTAGCATTTGGTGAAATAGGCCGGGGTGGAGAAGCCGGTCTCATAGGCTATTTCGCTTATGGTCCTGTCGGTGGTGGTGAGAAGGGTGCGGCCCTGCTGCAGGCGCAGGCGGCGCATCAGTTCCACGGGAGCATAGTTGGTGAGTGCCTTTATCTTGCGGTAGAATTGTGAGCGTTCCAGTCCCATTCTGGAGGCGATGGCGTCGACGCTCAGGTCGGAATTGCCCATCTCGGCCTTGAAGATGTCAAGGAAACGGGCGTAGAATTCGTTGTCAATGTCGGCTCCCGTGGAGTTTTTTCTTGCGGCGGTCTGTGTGTCTCTTGCAACGGTGCCGGGCAAGCCGGTCGATTCATACAGGTTCTTGATGCGCCGCCGGTTGGCAATCAGGCTGCTGCATTTTGATTTGAGCACGGCGCTGTTGAAAGGTTTGGCCAGATAGCCGTCGGCGCCACTGTCGTAGCCCTGCACTCGCTGTTCGTCGAGCGAGCAGGCGGTGAGCATCAGCACCGGGATGTGCGAGGTGGATATCTCGCTCTTTATATGGCGGCAGCATTCCAGGCCGTCCATCACAGGCATCATCACATCACAGATAATCAGGTCGGGCACGTGGCGCACAGCCATCTTCACACCCTCCTTGCCGTTGGAGGCCGTCAGGATGTTGTAGTCGGCGCGGAGCAGTTCGCCCACCAGTTGCTGTATGTCCTTGTTGTCATCGACAATCAGCACTATAGGCTTGTCGTTCCGGAAGTCAGTGTGCCCGGATATGGCATCGAGTTCGGCTGCCACATCGTTGCTGTCTATATGCTTGTCTGCATCGCGGAGCGTTTCGGCTATATGTTTCACAGGCATAGTGACGGTGAACACCGTGCCTTTCTGCAATGCGCTTTCCACCGATATTGCGCCGCCGTGCAGTTCCACAAAAGCCTTTGCCACGGCCAGGCCGATGCCCGAACCGTTGGGATGGATACGGTCCACCTGATAGAAACGGTCGAAAATCTTGTCAAGGTCGCGCTCGCTTATACCTTCGCCCGTGTCGGCCACATGGAGGATGAGGTTGCCGCCCTCTTCCGCGTAAGTGACGGTTATGGAACCGTTGTCGGGCGTATGTTTGAATGCATTGGAAAGCAGGTTGAAGAACACACGCTCTATCTTCTCGGTGTCGAAGGCCATGGGGAGGGGGCTGTCGGGTGTCGGTGTTACCAGCGTGAGTTTGATGTCGCGCTTGCGTGCCATGGTGTAAAACGATTCCATCCAGTCGCGCAGGCATCTCGCAAAGTCTGTCTCCGTAAGGTTTAGAGAGAGTTTGCCGTTCTCATATTTACGGAAGTCGAGAATCTGGTTGATGAGCCGCTGCAGGATGTGGGTGTTCTTGTCGGCGATGCGTATGAGTGTGTGCTGCTGCGGGGTGAGATTGCCGGCCGCAGCGAGTTGTGCCACCGGTTCGGCAATGAGGGTGAGGGGCGTGCGCAGGTCGTGCGACACGTTGGTGAAGAACATAAGTTTCGACTGGGTGGCCTCCTGCAGCTGCTCGTTAAGGCGTTTTTGCTTGTCGCGCTCCTCTTCGAGCATGCGGTTCTGTTCCATCAGTTCCTTCTGGTGACGGCTGCGCTGCCAGTAGGCACGCAGCAGCAGGAATCCCATGCCGAACAGCAGCACAATAATGGCGATGCTGGCATAGAACAGCGACGTCTGCGATGAATGCTGCGCCCAGTAGTCGTCTATCTGGGCTTTCAGCAGTTTCATTTTTCCGGTTTCCTGTGTGAGGGTCTCGTTCTGAAGCAGCAGGATGTCGGCGTTGCTGAGATCCACGGCCGAAGAGAGCGGCAGCATGGTCTCTCTGGCGTAAGGCTGCTTCTTGAGGATGGCCAGTGCGGTCTGTATGAGCCGGTGACCCTCGGTGGGATAAAGGAATGTGGCGTCTATCACACTGTCGGCCACGGCCTGAATGCCTATGTTTGGTGCGGCATCTATGCCGATTATTCTTATGTCGTGGAGACCACGACGTTTTGCCACTTCGGATGCACCGATGGCCATGCGGTCGTTGTGTGCGTATATAAGGTCAACGTCGGGATACACATTCAGAAGGGAATCCGTCACCGGGACTGCATCCTCTTTATTCCAGTTGCCGGGAACGCTTGCCAACACAGTGCCCCCATTATCCTGAAATTCCTGTACGAATCCGTTGTGACGGCCTTCGGCGGGAGTTGAGCCTTTAAGTCCGAAAATTTCTATTGCCGTGGCTCCTTTGCCAAGGAGATGCAGGGCATAATGTGCAGCCGACCGCCCCAAAGCCTCGTCGTCCACGCCGATGCGTGCCGTGTAGGTGTCGCCGTTTATGTTGCGGTCGAAAATCACCACCGGCATTCCGCTTTCATACACCTCCTTGATAACGGGCGTAAGAGCGGCCGCCTCGTTGGGCGAGACAATCAGGATGTCGAACCCGTTGTCGGCGAAATACCGTATGTCGGCAATCTGCTTTTCGTTGCTGTCGTCGGCCGAGCGGATTTCCACCACCGCATCCTCGTGAAACATTATCTCGCGGTTTATCTCCTCGTTCATCTTCGAGCGCCAGTCGTCCTGACTGCATTGGGATACACCGATTTTGTAAACTTTGCTGTCCGTGCAGCCTGCTGCCGTGAGCAACGCTGCAAGCCACAGGATGTATAAAATACTACGGTACATTGTGTCGTGGTTGATTAAGGTTCTGCAAATTTAACGATAATCCTATGAAAAAGAGTGTATAAGGTTTTAAAAATCGGTCAATACAACAATTTTGATATACTATGCACGATTTTTTATATGGTCTCTCCACGCTAATGTAGTAGTTTTGCATCAGCGAAAAGAGGACCAGTCTGGCAACGCCCTCGCCATCCGGTTATAAAAATAGACCGTCATAATGCGTTTTGACACATTTTAATCTTTTCCATTGAGAGACAATGGATTCAAGGTAAAATAGTTTAAGGTAGGACTGGCACAGTTTCTACAGGTAAAAAGCTTGTTTGCAGGTTACAGTGACTAATCGAAACCGTTGATACAATGAACAGAATAAAAACAGATCTAACAGCCATGATGATGCTCGGGGCGCTTGCCGCCGCTTCTGCCGCATCGGCTTCCGACGGAGTGGAAGTGAACCACCTCGGAGTCAACAACACTCTCGTAAGGGTTACGGGCGACAGCCGCTATCTGCTGCTCCCCGTCCAGGAGTCCACCGACGATGCAAGGATAAACGTGCTTGTAGACGGCAATGTGGCCGAGACGATATATGTGCGTCTTGCAAAATCGAAGACTGACTATACCGTGCCGTTCGACCTGACCCCGTACAAAGGCCATGACGTGATGCTCGACGTTGTGATTCCGCAGAGCCGCGGCTCGGTGCGCGAGGCCAAGGACGATGCATGCTGGCGCGGGATTGTCCTTGCCGACACGTTCGATACGGCCAACAGGGAGAAATACCGCCCCGCGTTCCATCACACTCCGCGATACGGGTGGATGAACGATCCCAACGGTATGTTCTACAAGGACGGCCGGTGGCATCTCTACTACCAGTACAACCCATATGGCTCGAAATGGCAGAACATGACATGGGGGCATTCCGTGTCGGACGACCTCGTCAACTGGGAGCATCTTCCCGAAGCAATACGTCCCAACGGCCTTGGATCGGTGTTCAGTGGCAGCTGCGCCGTGGATCACGACAATACAGCCGGTTTCGGCAGTGATGCCGTAATCGCACTCTACACATCGGCCGGTACAAGCCAGATGCAGAGTCTGGCATCAAGCACCGACGATGGCCTGACATTCAACATCTATCCTTCCAATCCGGTGCTCACCCTCGAAAGCGAGGCCCGCGACCCTAAGGTGTTCTGGAACGACAGTACCAAGGAGTGGAACATGATTCTTGCACATGCCCTCGACCATGAGATGCTTATCTTCTCTTCTCCAGATATGAAGAGCTGGACCCTTCAGAGCAGTTTCGGCAAAGGGCTGGGTGCTCAGGGTGGCGTATGGGAATGTCCCGATCTGTTTGAACTGCCCGTGGCAGGCACAGATGAGAAAAAATGGGTGCTTCTGTGCAACATAAACCCCGACGGTCCATTCGGAGGGAGCGGCACACAGTATTTTGTCGGCGATTTCGACGGCAAGACTTTCAAGGCTGACACCGATGCCGCCGGCAACGTGTCCACCAAATGGCTTGACTACGGTAAGGACCACTATGCCACAGTTACATGGAGCGATGCTCCCGGCGGTCGCCGTGTGGCCCTTGGCTGGATGAGCAACTGGCAGTATGCGGCCGACGTGCCCACCATGCAGTTCCGCAGCGCCAACACTCTGCCGCGCGAAATGGGGCTGTTCCGTGCGCCCGACGGCGAGGTGTATGCATCCTCCGCCCCGTCGCCCGAACTTGAGGCCTTGCGTGGCAAGCTCGCGGCGAAAGTGAAGAAGACTACTGTGGGGCGGAAGGCGCGTTCATTCGCGCTTCCCTCGGAGAACGGGGGGATATGCGAGATTCTGATGGATATCGAAGCCTCAAAAGCAAAGACTGTGAATGTTGTGTTTTCCAACAGTCAGGGTGAAAAGGTTGTGATGCAGTATGATTCCGCGGCGGCCACACTCTCGTTTGACCGTACCCAAAGTGGCATCACAGATTTCAGCGAGGGCTTTCCTGCTGTCACCGTGACGCCCACACATGAGGCTTCAGGCAGGATTGCACTGCGTATTTTCGTCGACCGGTCAAGTATGGAGGTGTTCGGCAACGACGGCGAGTTCGTGATGACGAATCTTGTGTTTCCGCGCACTCCCTACACCACACTCTCCGTATCGGCGGAAGGGGGCAACGCCAAAGTCGAGAATCTTAGAATCTACTCTCTCAAATCAGACAATTAAAACAAGAATTAAGAACGTATGGATATGACTCAATCGCTGGTAACCAACCGCAAATCATTCCTGCTGCAGATAATTCCCGTGATGCTCTGCTTCTTCGTGATGGGGTTCGTAGACCTCGTCGGCACGGCTTCGAACTATGTGCAGAAGGACCTGGGCCTCACCGATTCGCAGGCCAATCTGTTCCCCTCGCTGGTGTTTTTCTGGTTCCTGATTTTTTCGGTTCCCACCGGCATGTTGATGAACCGCATCGGCCGCAAGAACACGGTGCTGATAAGTCTGATTGTCACTGCCGCATCGCTCTTTGTCCCTACTCTCGGCGACAGCTATATGGTGATGCTCGTGGCATTCTCTCTGCTTGGCATTGGCAATGCCATCATGCAGACTTCACTCAATCCATTGGTGACCAATCTGATAAGCGGGGATAAACTTGCATCGACCCTCACATTCGGCCAGTTCGTCAAGGCCATAGCCTCGTTTCTTGCCCCTGTGATAGCCGCATGGGGAGCTACGACTGCATTCCCAACGTTCGGTCTGGGCTGGCGTGCACTGTTTGTCATATATGCCGTCATCAGCTTCCTTTCCATTTCGCTGCTGGCTGCAACCCCCATTGATGAGGAGCGTCCCGACAAGGCTTCGGGTGTGGGCGAATGCCTCCGTCTGCTTGGTCGGCCCTTCATATTCCTCTGCTTCCTTGGCATAATGTGCCATGTGGGCATAGATGTCGGCACCAACACCACCGCCCCGAAAATCATCATGGAGCGTCTGGCACTCCCGCTTGAGGAAGCCGGGTTCGCCACCGGGGTGTATTTCATCTTCCGTACAGTCGGATGTTTCCTGGGTGCTTTCCTTCTGAGGGCTATGTCTCCGAAACTGTTCTTTGCTATCAGCGTGCTTATGATGCTTGCAGGCATGGTTATCCTTTTCGTCTGCGACACCTTGACCCCGTTGTATGTCGGCATCGGTCTGATTGGCTTCGGTAACTCCAACATCTTCTCGGTTGTATTCTCTCAGGCTCTTGTATATACTCCTAACGAACGTAACGAGGTTTCCGGGCTTATGATTATGGGCTTGTTCGGAGGAACAGTTTTTCCGTTGGCGATGGGATATGCGGCAGATGCTGTGGGTCAGATCGGCGCTGTGGCCGTAATGACAGTCGGTGTGATATATCTGATGTGCTACACGCTGAAAATAAGAAAAATATAATATAAATCAATAAAACTTACCGAATCATCATGAACGACGTAGTTGTAGGAATGGGCGAGGCTCTGTGGGACGTGCTCCCCGAAGGTAAAAAAATAGGCGGTGCGCCCGCTAATTTCGCTTACCACGTGTCGCAGTTCGGACTGCCGAGCTGTGTGGTAAGTGCCGTCGGCGCCGATCCGCTCGGGCAGGAAATAGTGGAAAACTTCACCTCCAAGGGGTTGAACCAGCAGATTGCCGAAGTGCCTTATCCCACGGGCACTGTGCAGGTGGAAATCGACCCTGCCGGTGTGCCACAGTATGAGATAAAAGAGAATGTGGCATGGGACAACATCCCCTACACGGCTCTGCTTGAATCGCTTGCTGAAAGAACCAAAGCCGTGTGCTTCGGCTCGCTGGCGCAACGCAACGTAGTGTCGCGCAACACCATAAACCGTTTTCTCGACGCAATGCCCCAGACCGACGATTCGCTTGTGGTGTTCGATGTGAATCTGCGTCAGGGCTTCTATACCAAGGAGATTCTGTGCAATTCGATGAAGCGGTGCAACATCCTGAAGATTAACGACGAGGAACTGGTCACCGTAAGCCGTATGTTCGGCTATCCGGGCATCGACCTGCAGGACAAGTGCTGGATTCTGCTTGGAAAATATAACCTCAAGATGCTCATTCTCACTTGCGGCATCAACGGAAGCTATGTGTTCACTCCGGGCAACGTCTCGTTCCAGCCCACTCCCAAGGTTGAAGTGGCCGACACGGTGGGCGCAGGCGACAGTTTCACCGCGGCGTTCATCTCATCCATCCTCAAGGGCAAAAGTGTGGCCGAGGCCCATGCCCTGGCCGTGCGCACCTCGGCATTCGTATGCACGAAGAAAGGTGCAATGCCTATCCTTCCTCCCGAACTCACCGAATGCTGAGATTAGAATTCAGAAAGTTCCAATATATCAAAAAAGCATGCGTCGCGGAATTAATGGCGACGCATGCTTTTTTTGTATGGGATTGGGGTGATGTGTCAGATGGTTTTGCCGAGGAGATAGGCTTCGTTGAGATACTGAGAATCCTGCACGGCGCCTTTGCGGCCCATGCCGATGGCTTTCACGCTTCCGCGTTCGGTGGGGTGGGGAAGGCACACCACGAAACCGCGGAATGCGTAGATGGCAGTCTCGGCTGTGGCTTCATCGGGGTCGGCGCACGCTGTGATGTAGTAAAATTCTTTCCCTTCGAGGCCCTTGTTGCGGTAGCAGCGGTCCATCAGGGTTTTCAGCTGTCCGTCGATGTTCATGTAATAGACCGGACTCGACAGCACGATTATGTCGGCGTCCGCCATTTTCTGGACGAGCATAGGAGCCTGATCGCCTTCGGTCAGCACTGTGTCGGGGGCGACAGAGTGCTCTTCGTGAAAAAAATCGATTCTGTAGTCGTCAAGGAAGATTTTCTCCACGTTGCCGCCAGCCTCGGTGGCTCCTTTGACAAATTCATCGCACAGGAGGTCGGTGTTGCCGCCGCGGCGGGGACTGGCCGACAGCACAAGCACTTTCTTGTCGGCCTTGTCGATGGTGGATGTGTCGGAGAAGGGGATGTTGTAGACAGGGAGTCCGTTAGGGTCGGCAGCAGCGGTCTCCCCCTTATCGGTTGATGAAGAACATGCAGCCGTGGCGCATAGTATGAGTGCGGATGCAAACAGGATGATAAAAGGATTTTTCATAAGGTGTGATCGGTTGGTTATTGGTTGACGGTTGATTTCTCAGTTTACTGTCAGGCGGAATTCATTCGGGGTGATGCCGGTGACCTTTTTGAACACACGGGTGAGGTGGTGGGGATATTTGAATCCCAGTTCATAGGCAATCTCGCTCACGTTCATCTCATTTTCAGCTATAAGCTCCTTGGCCCGGTCAATCACGTAATGCCTGATATACTCCTGGGCGGTGCGGCCAAGTTCCTTCTTGATGAGATCGCCGAAATAGTTGGGTGACAGGCAAACTTCGCCGGCGCACATCTGCACGGTGGGCAGTCCCAGCTCGCGGGCTTTGCCGGATTCGAACCAGTCGTGGACGGTGCGTTCAAAACGGCTCAGGGTGCTGTGGTTGGGCACTTCGCGGGTGATGAACTGGCGGTCGTAGAACCGTGTGCAGTAGTTGAGCATGGTCTCGATGGTGGAGGCCACAATCTGCTTGGTGTGCTTGTCGATGGCATGTTCGATTTCGGCGGCGATGTCGCGGAAACAGTTCAGGATTATCTGCTTTTCGCGCTCCGACATGTGCAGCGCTTCGTTGGAGGCGTATGAGAAGAAAGTATAGTCTTTCATCCGTCGTGCCAGCGGGGTGCCGAAAAGCAGGTCGGGGTGGAACATCAGCGCCAGACCTTTGGGATTGAGGGTCTCGCCGCCGTCGTTCACTCCTCCCACCTGTCCGGGCGATATGAAAAGCAAAGTGCCTTCCTGATAGTCATATTTGCTCCGGCCGTATTCAATGGTGCCGCATTCCAGTTCCTTGTAGTATATGCAGTAACAGGATAACCGCCGGATTTGACTGGTTCCGTTACGGCGGGAAGGCATGGACTGACTATTTGGCCGGACCGAATGCCGGCACCAGGCGTGATCTGGTTGACAAATACGAGAATGAGCTGGCCGGATATGTGGATTTCAGGCAGAACATCAGCCATTGGCTTACGTTGAACGCCGGTGTGCGCGTGGACCATCATTCGAGGGTGGGCACCGAATGGATTCCGCAGGGAGGAGTTGCGCTGCATCTGCCTCACGACATGGAGCTCAAGGCTTCGGCCACCAAGGGTTGCCGTTATCCCATTCTGCGCGAAATGTATATGTTTCCTCCACAGAATCCCGATCTCAAGCCTGAATCGCTGTGGAACTATGAGCTGGCATTCTCGCAGATGCTGCTTGACGGAAGGCTGAACTATGGAGTAAATATCTTCTACATCGACGGAAAGAATCTGATTATGACGCTGCCGAATCCCAACGGCACAGGGCGCCTCAATCAGAATTCCGGACAGATAGACAACGTAGGTACAGAACTGCAGGCAGCCTACAGGATTGACCGCTCGTGTTCGGTTGATGCCAACTACAGTTACCTGCACATGAAGAATCCTGTGATAGCTGCACCTGAGCATAAACTGTATGCCGGAGTGGTGTTTACGCAGCAGAAATGGACTGTGTCGACAGGTGTGCAGTATGTGGCCGGCCTTTATACCTCAGTCAATCCCGACAGGCAGGAGCATTTCGTGCTGTGGAACTTGCGCGGCCAGTTCAATGTGAACCGTTGGCTTGGCCTATGGGCGCGTGGCGAGAACCTGCTCGCACAGCGGTATGAGATTAACGCCGGCTATCCCATGCCCAAGGCAACCGTAATGGCCGGAATCACCCTTAATTTCTAAGCCCGCGAGTGTCCCCATTCCGTGCCGTATAACTTGTTTCCTAAGCTAATCGCAACTTTGTAGTTGTATATCGTTATTTTCGCGAAAATTCATATATTTGCAATATGGACATCGTATGTAAAACAATGACCGGAAATATCGCTACGACGTAACGGAAGAAGCCGTTACACCACGTTATGTACAATTCATATTGTTCGCAGAAATATGGCAAAGACTGACAATAAGCCTGCATTTGTAAAACGCGATACCGTTATTGCGGGTAAGGATTATGCAATGCTTTTAACTTCGTTGAAAGAACGGTTCCGCAAGTCGCAGATAAAAGCTGCTGTTAAGGTCAATGCGTCGATGCTGGAGTATTACTGGTGTATGGGTCGGGATATTTCAAAACTTCATGAAGCTGCCAAATGGGGAAGTGCATTCTTCGATTGTCTCAGTCTTGATCTGAAGACAGCCTTTCCCGGTCAGGCAGGTTTTTCTGTCACAAATATCAAATATGCGAAACGCTGGTATGAGTTTTATAGTCAGAGTGATGTAATTCGTCAACGACTCATTGACGAATTTGAGATGCCCTCGGATTTCGGTATGATTCCATGGGGACATCACATAGACATATTTACTCATAGCAAATCAGTTGAAGAGGCACTTTTTTATATCGATGAAACTATAAAAAATGATTGGAGCCGTCCTGAACTTGAAGCTGGAATAAATGATAATCTATACGGGAAGCATGGTCATGTAGTTACCAACTTCGATGAAAAATTGCCGGCTCCTTATGGAGGCCTGGCAAAGGCGATATTAAAAAGCCCGTATAATTTCAGATTTATTGATCGGAAAGTCACAACCGAAAAACAATTGGAAGATGAACTCGCGGCTAACATCACGCGATTCCTGCTTGAATTGGGGCAGGGATTCGCGTATGTGGGTCGCCAGATGGAGTTAAAAATGCCAGGTGGTCAGACATTCATTCCTGACATGATTTTTTACCATACAAGGCTCAAATCGTATATAGTTTGTGAATTGAAAATTGTTCCTTTTATTCCTGAATTCGTAGGAAAGCTGAATTTCTACGTTTCAGCGGTTGATGAACTTATGAAGCAACCGGATGACAATCCGACGATAGGATTGCTTATTTGTAAATCAAAAGATGATACTGTAGTTGAGTGGTCATTTCGAGGTATGAATCAGCCTCTTGGAGTTGCAGAATATCAGCTTAAAGAATTCATTTCTAAACAAGCCGCCAAGTTACTTCCTTCCGAAGCTGAATTACAGAACATTATAGATACATATGACGAAGTGTCGGATGATTGAGAAATTTGAGTGATTTTGCGGGTATGGGGCGGTATGTTGTCATAATAGTTATGGTTTTGCTCTCATTCTCAGAGATGACAGGGCAGACACATACGGCCGTTGTGGCTGATGCGGTGACAGGGATGCCGCTGGCGAACGCGTCGGTATTCGACCGCCACGGTAAAGCCATAGGCATAAGTAACAACAGGGGACGGCTACCGCTTATCGGGAAGGAAAGTTATCCGGTTACGGTGCGTTATCTCGGCTACGAGGAGACTTCGGTGTCAGAGGCTCACGGCGATACGATTTTTATGCAGGAAAATATTCCGGAGTTGCCGGAAGTGACAGTGGAAACCCGACAGCACCGTGTGCTCCACATGCTTGCATATGTCCGGGAGTATTCCACGTTGTCCACTTATACCGATACCGTTTCGCTTTTCCGTGAAAAAATGGTGGATTACATGCTGACCACCGACGGACATACCAAGTTCAAGGGGTGGTCCACGCCAAGAATACTGACGTGCAAATCTTACTACCGGTTTACAAACGCCCAGGGGCTCGACAGTGTCAGCGATGTCAGCAATCAGCATTTTACCTGGTCCGACTGGATAGGGGTGGTGCCCGTTTCTAAAATGCCGTCTGCTCTGAGGGGTCTGGAGTGCGGCACCGACACGCTTCATGGCCGCTATAGCCCGTCGGAAATCTGGACCAAGCGTGATGACAAGGTTATTGTGGATGTCAATGTCATGGTCGATACTGCAGGACGACGATGGGTGCCGGGGCTGTCGGCATTTTTCCGGAAAAACGTGGATTTTGAAAACCTGCGTATACGGTTTAATTACGGCAATGTTGCCGGTGACACCGTCTGCCCGATTGACTTGACCGGCTATGCGTTTACAATAGAATCAAACGGTAGGGGTTATGAGATGTTCCGCTTCAACCGTGTGGACGAACCGGTGTTTGTCAGCACTTATGCCGAGGTCTACATGCTTGACAAGGAATATATCACGGTCAAGGAGGCAAAAAAATGGGAAAAGCTTAGACTCGATGTGTCTGCCATCGGCATTTATGAGCCGGAGGATGCCCCGCCGTTGCAGCCGTCAGTCCTTGCGCTGATTGACCGGGTGAACAACGTAGACCGCGAACAGATTCGGCTGGACGTTGTTCCTGATCACAGAATGATTGGCCGTACCAAGGTGAACCGGAATTTCACCTTCGGCAACCGTGCTTTAGGCATGCTGAAGACACTGACCGGTATATCGCGTTACAAGTTCAATAAAAACTTCAATAATCGCTGGCGGAAATTTCGGAAAGATCAGGTTGAGAAGAACAACAGCAAACCCTTGAAGGAATAAATGCCTGTCCGGGGATGCATTCTGTTCCATTAATACAACACTGAGAATAATAAAATAAGGAGTGTCAGAATCCTGGGTTCTGACACTCCGTAGTGATTACTCAGTGTTGTTATATTATGTGTGGGAACCTGTTATGACTGGGCGTTGGCGGCGGCCGGTGCATTGTTCATGCGCTGAGCCTGACGGTTTTTGCCGTCGTGGCGGCGGTTGCCTTTGTCAGCACGATTGTGAGCCATGCCGTGTTTGCCCATGCGCTGGCCTTTCTGGATGGCTTTGCCGTTGTGGTTGCCGCCACCGTTGACATACATGTTTTCGAGAAAAACAACGTACTGGTCTGGGCCAATGATCGCCTTGACCTCCTCAAGGTATTCCTTGCGGGCATTTTTGCGTGCTTCCATACGGGTGGAATCATTGCGCTGCTTGTCGGCCTTGCGTGCCTGAGCCTGCTGCTTGCGCTGTTCCATACGCTTGGTGTTGAGCTGCTGCAGCTGGGTTTTCTGGGCGTCGGTGAGGTTGAGGCCTTCAAAAGGATTTACGCATGAAGCTTTGTCACATTTTTGGCGTTTTACCTTTTCGATTTTTGCAGAGTTGTTGTCGGTTGTATTCTGTGCCACGCCGGAGAAGGATACAAGAGACATGGCTACAAGTGCGATTCCTAAAAATTTCTTTTTCATAGTCGATACAATTTTTTTATGTTATATTTTTCGTTCGTTCGCTTACTATGACAGGAATAACAACCCGAAATTAAATGTGCCCTACGTGTTTAACCTCGATTTAACTCTTTGTGATTCAAAATTATAAATTAAATTAAAAAAGGGGGCACGTCATTTAACTTTCTCACATCGGATTGAAAATCCGGAATGATTTCTATCTTTGTGTAGATAAAAATAAATGATCCACACAATGAATATTGAAGAGATTAGGGACTATTGCCTGTCGTTGCCGATGGTTACGGAGGATATGCCGTTCGGCGATGATTATCTTGTGTTGCGCGTATGCGGCAAGATTTTTGCCTGCGTAGGTTTTGAGCGGTCTGACTATTTTGTGCTGAAATGCAACCCCGAGTATGCACTCGACTTGCGTGACCGCTATGCTGAAATCGAGCCGGCATGGCATTGGAACAAAAAATACTGGAACCAGCTTAACCTAAGAGGCAATCTGGCTGATGATATGGTTAAATCGCTTGTCCGGCACAGTTATTGCGAGGTTGTGGCCAAACTGACAAAAAAGATAAAAAACGAATATCCCGTGTTGCTTGAAGTGCAACCGTGAGGATAGCGCCGTTTCATCAACAAGTGAACAAAACATGCCCTGCAGTGCTTTCAAATATATAAGCACATCAGGATATGATTAACGATACGATATATTCCCGGTTCGCCGTATGGGTTGACCGGAATCCCGATGCCGTCGCCATAGCGGAAGATGGCCGCACCGTGACATATGGGGAACTTGATGCGATGGCGGATGCCATACTTGATAAATTCGCCTTGATGCGGCCTTAATTTGTCGGCATTGTCATGAGCCACGGTGCTGAGATGGTGGCCGCCATGCTTGCCGTGCTGAAAAGTGGGGCGGCCTATGTGCCGGCCGAACCGGCATTACCCCGTGAACGTATTGACTATATTATGCAGACCGCAGGTGTATCGCTGGTGATTACTGATGATTTCTGCCGTGATCTCACGCCCGCGGCTTCTCCTCATAAGGACAAGTCAACACCCTCCGGTCTGGCCTATGTGCTTTACACTTCCGGTACCACCGGACGTCCAAAGGGTGTGGCCGTGGAGAACAGGAGTGTGGTGAATTATGCCGAGGCTTTCGAGGCGGAATTCAATGTGGCTCCGGGCGATGTGATGCTGCAGTTTTCGGTTTGTGCGTTCGATATTTTTGTAGAAGAGGTGTTTACCACCCTTCTGAATGGAGCTGCGCTTGCAATCCCGTCCAAAAAAGTGAAGGACGGAGGTATAGATGAACTGATGGATTTCTGCGAGCGTCACGGTGTGACCGAGATAAGCGGTTTCCCTTATCTGCTTGCCGACATGAATCGGCATCGCCGTTATCCCTCTAAACTCAGATTGCTCATAAGTGGTGGAGATGTGGTGAGGGAAAGTTACATCACCTGGCTTCGTGGCCATGATTTTATGATTTACAACACTTATGGTCCGAGCGAGACAACCGTGTGCGCCACCTATTTCAGGATTGACAACGCTGCGGCGCTCGACGACGGGACATTCCCCGTGGGTAAAGCCATTAAATGTGTGGAGGTAAGGATTCTTGATGAGAACCTCAATGAAGTTTCGGATGGTGATACCGGTGAGATATGTATATTCGGCAAAGGGGTGGCGCGTGGTTATCTCGGCAACCCTCCGGAACAGTCAAATTTTACAACTTGGCACGACGGACGGCGCATGTACCGCAGCGGCGACCTCGGATATGTGCTGCCCGACGGCAACATTGCATTCCTGCACCGTCGCGACCGTCAGATAATGATTCTTGGCAAACGCGTTGAGCCGGATGAGGTGGAAAATGTGCTGAACGAATCGCCTTGCGTGGAGCGTGGAGTGGTGCGGGCATTTACTGATGAAAACGGGCTGGCATATCTCACGGCTTATGTTGTGCCTTCCCATAAATATTGCAAACTGAGCGATATGAAGAGCTTTCTCAGGAGTAGGCTGGCCGATTTCATGATACCGGAATTTTTTGTCAGGATGGAGCAACTGCCCCTTACTCCGCGCGGTAAAGTGGATAATCATGCCCTACCTGTGGTTATGAAGGAAGGAGGTATCGGATGACAGGAATCTCCATACTGCCCCTCAGAGAGATAGACACACTGATGGCGTGGCGTGACGAGGTGCTTCGAGCTGTGTTCGATATCGTACCGTCCGCCGGGCTGCTTCTGGCCAACCGCCGGTACTATGAGGTGCATGTCGCCGACGGTTCGCATGTGGCGGTGGTGGCCGTCTCGAATGGAAATGAGTGCGGTTGCGGCGCGATATGCCTGTCGGACGAGTTGCCGTCGCCCGACAATCCTTCGGGCCGGTGTGCCTATCTGATGAACATTTATGTGAGGCCGCAATTCCGGTCCCGTGGCATCGGGCATGCCATAGTCAGGCATCTCGTTGATGTGGCGCGTCAGCTTAAGTGCGACAAGATATATCTTGAAACAACCCCTGGGGCTCGGTCGTTATATAGAAGTATCGGGTTTAAGGAGCTTCCCGGAATATTGAAATATGCAGACACTGAAGATCAATAATCTCGACATCAAGGCGGTTGCCGGCGGCACTGACAGGATTTGCTATCTGCTTTATCCTGCTGCCGTCCCAGTCCAATGGATAGAGCATGCGACTGCTCTCTATGGCGTGTCGATTGCGGTAATAACCGGAATGGACTGGGACAATGACCTCACCCCCTGGAAGGCAAAAGGAGTCCCGACTGGAACTCCTGATTTTAAAGGTGATGCCCCACAGTTTCTGTCCCTGTTAAGGCAGAGTGTGATTCCGGAAGTTGAACAGCGGCTCGGCATTGCGGCCGATGTGAGGCGCACACTTGCCGGAGTGTCGCTGTCAGGGCTGTTCACTTTGTGGCAGTGGATGGAGTGCGATGTGTTTACCGATATAATCTCCCTCTCGGGGTCGTTCTGGTACGAGGGGTTTGCCGATTGGCTTACCTCACAGCCGGTGCCTTCCAGATCCGGGCGTGCCTATTTCCTGTTGGGTAACAAAGAGGCCCAGTCGCCTGTGCCTCAGTTCCGATGTGTTCAAAAGGATACAGTCCGTATTGTCGACTATCTTTCAGCCCATTCTGTCAAGACCTGTTTTGAACTTGTCCCCGGCAACCATTACCAGTATGCCCAACAGCGCCTTGAGCGCTCCTTTGCATGGATGTTCGGTGTCCGGCAGTGATAATTGCTCAGGATGCGTTTCCGCGTTCCCGGTGGTGGAACTCTCGATTTTTTTGATTTCCATTCGGTGATCAACCGGGAGGAAGGGGTGTCCGCACAGAATGCATCGCTCATGAGCCGTTTCCTCGATATGCTTGAAAACGGTGATTACCGCCATAACCGGGAGGTGATGTTCGTTCAGATTTCCGATATGTTCCGTTTCTCTTCGCCTGCCTATTTCAGCCGCTACGTGCAGCGCATGCTGGGTGTGAATCCCACCCGATACCGCGAATAGCTTCCTTTCCATTAAATCTTTATAGCTGCATGTGGCAGTCTTTACACAAAACGAGGAGTCCTGTTTGATACAGTCTCCTCGTTTTGGACGGATCTTTTTACCTTAAAATCAATTACCAATATTTTGAGTGGAATTCTCCGGTGGGTGCGGATGGTTGCCGGTGCCTTCCTGAGAATTCTTTTTGTATGTCGTTTTAACGATAGCGGACAATGATTTCTGACTGTGTGTTGCAGTCGGTTTCAGGAAGGCGGACCGAGAGCTTACGGTCGGAGTCGTTGTAATCCCAGTCTGCGGAATCAATAATTTTGCCGTTGACCTTCACCTCTGCCGGAGTCGCTGCGTTCAGAAGGTTAACTGTCCACGAGCGGCGTTCCACAAGATTTGTTCCGTCGCCCTGGCGGGGTCCAATCACGCAGGTTTCCGTTTTGCCGTCAACACGGTGCCGCAGCTGTGTGGTTGCATATCGTGTGGCGTAATCGCTGTTGTCACCTTCGTCCTCATAGAGAATGTCGTCGCCATTTTCACCTGCCACTACATCAAGCACCATCTGTGATGGTTTGTCGGTGACCCGTTTCACCGACCTGGGATTGAGCGGAATCATGGCACCTGCCCGATAGAAATAAGGGATGTCTTTATCCGAAAAATGCATGGTACGCACGCATGGTCCCTCTATCATTTCGTTGGTGGCAACGCTCCACCATTTCCCTTTCGGGAACCAGATTTCCTTCAGGCTTGTTTTGCCATCCTGAGCTGCTTCGGTGATGGGAGCCACAAGAATGTTGTCACCAAAAAGATATTCCCCCTCGTAGGCATAGGCTTCTTCGTTGTCGGGATATTCATAATACAGCGGACGGCATATCCCCACGCCTGTGTCGTAGGTTTTGCGGGCCATGGTGTAGATATAGGGGAAAAGGGCATAGCGGAGTTTCACGGCCTCACGCATCAGCGGGAAGTTGCTGAATTTCCACATGCGGCGTTCAATCCGTTCATCCTTGGTGGCGTGGCTGCGGAATATGGGGGTGAACACGCCGAACTGTATCCAGCGGAGCATGAGTTCCGGGTCGTTCACAATCTTTTCATCCGTGAAAGCGTGGCCGCCGAGGTCGTGACCCCAGTAGGCGTAACCCACATTAGATGCCGTTGCCGTGAAATAGGGTTGAAATGCAAGTGTGGGGAAGTTGATCAGGGCATCGCCGGAGAATCCGATCTGATAGCGGTGACTGCCGAGCCCTCCCCAACGGTGGAAAATCACGGGGCGGTGTTCGGACCGGTTCTTCTTCATGTCGTTGAAGAAAACATGATTGCACCAGAAGGTCTCGCCCAGACCGGGAGTGGCATGGCTTGTGAGATGCTGCTGCCAGTCGAGCCACCAGAAATCAACACCCTCCTGCTCATGCTCGCGTATGATGTTCTTGAAAAATGATTTTGTGAAGTCAGGATAGTCGATGCTCCAGGCAATGTTGCCGTCGGTGTCGTATTTGCCGTTGAGTTCCGATTTCATGGCCTCATAATAGCGGGGCGACTCCACGCTGTTCACGCCGTCGGCGGGATGGAGGTTGAGCGACACACGGAGATTGTTGGCGTGAATGTCGTCCAGCAGCTTCTGAGGATTGGATAGCAGGTTTGTATTCCACGACCATCCGGTCCAGCCTCCGCGGCCTTCCGAATCGCAGCCCTTGTCGCCGTTCCAGTGCCAGTCCATGTCGAGAATCAGCACGTCTGTTGGGATGTCGTTTCCTTTCAGTTCGGCCATTATCCGGCGGTAATCCTCGTCGGAATATGATGCATAGCGGCTGTACCAGTAGCCGAACACATAGGCCGGAGGGAGGGGGATTTTCCCTGCGATTTTGGTGAAATCGGCCAACGCCTTTTTGTAATCCGTGCCGTATCCCATGAAATACATGTCGAGGGCCTGCGGGTCTTTCCGCTCGCTCCACCATTCAAAACCTACCTCATCGTTTGGTTCAAGAGCAAACGACCGGCTGCCGTCGGGGCGGGTAGACGTCCATGAATCGTCGATAACAGCCCAGCCCGAACGTGAAATCAGACCGTTTTCAAGTTCTGCGCGTTTGTTGTCGCCGTCGCTGCCGTCAAGCGTGCGACACGTTCCCTTGAGATTCAGAGGGTCCGGTTTGCCGGGATACCACACCACCTCCTGTCCGTTGTGCGGCATGGTAATGGTAAGGTTTTCAGGCGAAGCGGGGTCGGTGGCAGGATTCGTACCCTTGCGGTATTTGAGTTTAATCCGGTCGGTTTCGATGTACAGGAAATCGTTGTCCTCCTTTTGCGTAAAAGATGGCACCACATCCATCTCTCTGTTCTGGATGGCGAATGTGGCGCGGTCCTCAAAGAGGCCTTTGTCGCTATACTCGATGCGTATCATTTCAGGCGTGAGCACCGTGAAACGTGCATTGCCCGAACGTACCGTAGCTTCCTCGCGGGCAACCGGATTCTGTGCGCCGGCAGCAAATCCGCTCACCGCGCTCAGAATGCATAGAAATAGAAAACCGAAGTTTCCGAAACCGAATGGATTTTTCATGCTATTATTGATAATGACAGTTTATCTTGACGGAATATAATCAACCTCTACAGGCACGAACACCGGCAATCAGCAGAGATGGAAGCCGGCAATCCCAGCCTTCCTTTGCGAAGTTAGCAATTATATCGCCAACAATCAATCGCATATACCGCAAAAGTAGTAAAGCGCCCTGTCACCACACCTGTAAATCAATCAATTGCAATACTCTCAGCCACAAGTTTTGGTAGTCGGCACATAGCTTGATTTCTTGTATTCATACATCGAAATACAATATTTGTAGATAAAGTATTAACATAATGTGGCTAACATAGAGTTGTCATCATTTACTGCATTCAAGCCGTTTGTAAACATACTTCAGACATAACATTAACATAATATTTTGGTGGGTTGTTTGCATAATTCATGCGCTATCATTACATTTGGGTTGTGGTTGAATGGCGGTGGCAATACCAAATTCTTATGTTTTATGAATGGAGGAGGTATGCGCCATGATATACAGTTGAAATTTGAGGAATACATTGAACATATGAGTACAAGACTTACCAAAAAAGCAAAAGACTCTTTCGAGAGGATAAAGACTACAGATGAAAGCGGAATAGAATGGTGGTCATCCAGGGAGCTTGCCAAAGTTTTGACCTATACCGACTATCGTAATTTTCTTGATGTAATGAGAAAGGCTTGGACATCGTGCCTTAATAGCGGTCAGGATCCCAAGCATCATTTCGTTAGAGTCACCGAAAAGATTCTGATAGGTAAAGGCGCTGAAAGAGAGGTGGAAACCTGGCTTATGAGCCGTTATGTTTGTTATCTTACTGTGCAGAACGCAGATCCAAAGAAAACTATTGTAGCCCAGGCGCAAACCTATTTTGCAATACAAACGCGCAGGGCAGAAAAATATTTAGTTAGACCCTTCACAGAAGAGGAGGAAAAAAGACTTATGCTTCGCAGGGAGATGAAGAAGCATAATTCGCGACTTGCGAGCGCTGCAAAGGACGCTGGAGTTATAACCAATAAGGATTATGGAGTTTTTCAGAATGCGGGTTATAAGGGATTGTATGGAGGCCTGGACCGGAGTGATATTCATTTCCGCAAAGGTTTGGCTAAGAATCAGGAGATTCTTGACCACATGGGAAGCACCGAGCTTGCAGCTAACCTTTTCCGCGCAACACAAACTGAAGATAAATTGAGGCGTGAGGGTGTTAAAGGGAAGGACAATGCCAATCGCACTCATTTTGAAGTCGGGAAAAAAGTCAGAGAGACTATTATGGAACTTGGCGGAACTATGCCTGAAGAATTGCCTACACCTGAAAGTGTCAAGCGGTTGGAAAATAGACAAAAAAGGCTGAACGATAGAAATAATTCTCCCGATGTTGATTGATTATTTTTTGTCCCATTCATTCCATATAGACTCTAATAAATTGAGGTGTTGAAGATTTTAATCACATTTTCAAACAAAATTAAAATTTGTCTGTTTTCAGCCTACTTTTTTGCAATTAGTCCTTTTTGCAATTAGTCCGTCCTCCTCGGAGATAATATATTGCAGATAAAACAAAAGAGCTAAGTCAACTGACTTAGCTCTTTCTTTGAGTTGCCTTGGAAGGATTCGAACCCTCACAGGCGGAACCAGAATCCGACGTGCTACCATTACACCACAAGGCAATAGATTGGTATGAGTGCCAACGGGATTGGAATTGGATTTCGTGCTACTTTTTTAGCGCTTTCCTTTGACGCAACTCTCTGCGTCATTTCCTTTCCGTTTGCAGGTGCAAAGTTATCGCGTTTTTTTGAATTGACCAAATTTTCCGCCGCTTTTTTGAATAAAATTTTCATGCATGTTTATCAGAAATGATAATACAAATGCGGAAAAAATATATTCAGTGATGTAATCAATTGGGTCTTAAGTAGGTTAGATTTTGATGTAGATTTTGCGGCGGTAGAGGGGGAGGCCGATGAGCCAGTTGATGCCTACGAACGCCAGGGCGTAGATGAGGGCCGACAGCGACTGGTTGCCGGTGAGTGGCATGAGCAGGTTGTAGTAGATCCAGCTCTTGATGCTGTAGACGCTATCAGGGGCGGCAGCATCGGGGAAGCATTTGAGGCCGAGGAATATGGCAAGCACCCATGCCACCGAGTAGAGGAAGAGGGGGTTGACGCCGAACACCTCGAAAAAGCGGCTCCAGCGTTTTTTCCCTTTTATGTCGATTATCCATATCAGCAGCCCCAGGGTGGATGCCGCCAGACCGCAAGTGGTGAGCACGAAGGTGGGCGACCACACTTTTTTATTAAGCGGAAGCCCGTAGCTCAGCAGCCAGCCGGACACGGTCAGGATGGTGCCGACGATGAAAAGCTGGGTGATGCGTTCGCGGTTGTCGGTTGTGCCCATCATCAGCATTCCGCACCAGAAACCTATCATCACATGTGCTATGGAGGGGATGGTGCTGAGCACGCCTTCGGGGTCGATGGGGATTTTAACGTGGTCGATGTGGGTGTAGTACATATGCGCGTCGGTGAGCACGGCGCGGTCGGCGCGCGACAGGATGCTTGTTTCGTCCGGAGCATATCCGTTGCCAACAAGGAGGGCTATGCCGTAGAGAATCAGTATGGCCGCGATGGTCACCGGCAGCCATTTGTGTCGCAGGGTGATGGCAAGGATGGATCCTGCGCCGTAGCATATGGCCAGGCGGGGGAGCACACCGAGGATGCGTATGTCGCCGAACCTGAGGGTGGCTTCAATGAGGGTCCGCCCCTCCACAGCAATCCCCTTTACGAACATCGACAGCCACGCCAGGAACATGCCTATCAGGAAAATCAGTACCGTGCGTTTCACTATTTTTCCAATCAGTGGCCACGACGGTTTGAACTCGAATTTACGCAGGGATATGTAGGTTGATATTCCCATGATGAACATGAAGAAGGGGAACACGAGGTCCGTAGGTGTCAGGCCGTTCCACTGGGCGTGCTGAAGCGGCGCGTATGTGCCCGGGCCGCCCGAGTTGTTCACCAGAATCATGCCGGCTATGGTGATGCCGCGCATGATGTCCAGGGCCAGAATTCTCGAACTTTTTTTCTTTGCAGGGGTGATAGTGTTGGTTGCAGTTGACATATTGCGTTAGGGGTTTGTTTGCGTGTCGGTTGCCGCCGGGTGCGGGGCGGCAAATTCGCCGGGAGTCATTCCGAACTGGGCCTTGAAGCATTTGGAGAAATAGCTCGATGAGTTGAAGCCCACAAGTGTGCCCACCTCGCTCACCATGTAGTGCTCCTCGCGCAGCATGCGTGCGGCGCGTTTGAGGCGGGTTATCTGTATGAGTTCGTTCGGTGTCATGCTTGCCAGGGTCTTGATTTTGGCATACAGACTTGAACGGCTCATGTGCATCTGTTCGGCAAGGAAGTCGACATTGAGGTTGGGATTGCAGAAATTATCCTCGATTGCTGTGGTGAGACGCGTGATGAAGGTCTCGTCGACAGGGGTTGCAGCCAGGGCTGTCGGCGGAGCCAGTGGCTCTTGCGAGAATTTCTGTGCCAGCTGCTTGCGTCGCGTCATCAGGTTGGTGAGGCATGCGTCGAGGAAATGGGTGGAGAACGGTTTCTCCACATAGTAGTCCGCGCCGCAGTTCATCCCCTCGATTTTCGAGAAATTGTCGGTCTTTGCGGTGAGGAGAATGAAGGGGATGTGGCTGAACGACTGGTTGCCACGCACTGCGCGACACAGTTCCACACCGTTCATCTTCGGCATCATGAGATCGCTGACAATGGCCGATATCTGGTGGTTCTCAAGCAGCGACAGCGCTTCCATGCCGTTTGTTGCCGTGACGACATCATAGGTCTCCTCAAACGAACTTTTCAGGAACTGCAGCATGTCCTCGTTGTCGTCCACCACAAGCAGCCGCGGTTTGGCTCCTTCCGGCTTGTGCATTGGCGGGAGGTCGCTCAGGGCTGTTTCATGGCTGGCTGCAATGTCGGCCTTCACGGCATCGGGCTGTGTGAGCGGAAGCGTTATGATGAAACTTGTGAACATATCCGGTTCCGACTCCACGCTTATCGTGCCATGGTGGGCGTCCACAATGTTTTTCAGGATGCTCAGCCCAAGGCCGGTTCCAATGCGTGTGGCATCGGGTTTCTCTGCGGCTATCTGATAGAACGGCTTGAAAATCTTCTGCTGGAATTCAGGGGATATGCCGCAGCCGTCGTCGGTTACTTTTATGGTGAATGTGCCGTTGGCGGCATCGTTGGTCACGTCGAGCGTAATCTGGCTGCGCATGTACTTGCGCGCGTTGTTAAGCACGTTGCTCACCATCTTGTTGAAAGCCTCGGGGTCAATGTCGGCTTTGAATTCTGTGGGGTAGCGGCATAGGAATGTGGCACCCATCTGCTCTATGGAGGGACGGAAACGTGCGGCCACGGCCTCCACCTGTTTTACAATTTCGGTGGGGCGCTTGTCGAGGGCTATGATGGCCTGTTCGGCTTTCTTGAAGTCGAGAAGCTGATTCACAAGCGACAGCAGCCGGTGGGCGTTGCGGTCGATTACATCGAGATCGCGGCGCACCGGGTCGGGAATCGGTTCCTTGGACGACATTACCTTTTCGAGCGGCCCGATAATCAGCGACACCGGGGTGCGGATTTCATGCGCTATGATGGTGAAGAACGAGAGCTTGGCGTTGAACATCTCTTTCTCTCGGTCGGCCTTGAGGCGCGCGATCTCGCGTCCGCGGGCTTTCAGGGCGTTGCGTATCACTATGCGGTAGGCTCCGTAGGCAGCCCCGCATGCCAGCAGCACATAGAATATCACCATCCACCAGCTCAGATACCATGGGGGAGATACAATTATGTCAAGTTGTGCCTCCTCGGGATTCCATACCCCGTCGTTGTTCGAGGCCTGCACGCGCAGTGTGTAGCGCCCTGCCGGGAGGTTGGTGTACTGTGCCTTGTTGTCGTTTCCGGTCTCTATCCAGTCCTTATCGAAGCCGTCGAGTTTGTAACGGTAGTTGTTAGCCCGGGGATTGGCATAACTCAGAGCGGAAAAATATACACTGAACGAACGGTCCGACGCTCTGAGCCGTATCTGGGCCCCCTTGCCGAGGCTCACCGGCAGCTGCGGAGCGCCCACTTCCACCGGATTGTTGGCTATTTCGAGGGCCGTGAATCTCACTGGAGGCACGAATGTGTTGGCACGGATGGCGGCCGGATGGAAATGGTTGAAGCCGCTGATTGTGCCTGTGTACAGGCTACCGTCGGAACTTTTCATTATGGCGGCAGGCAGGAACTGGTTGTTGGCCAGTCCGTCGTCTTCGGCAAAACGCTCCATCGACCCCTCTTTGGGATTATAGCGGAGCAGTCCGGACGAGGTGGTGAGCCACAGGTAATCGCCCTCTTCGGCTATCCCTTCTATTGATGTGGGGGCGTTGTTTGGGAGTGTCACCGGTTCGAAATTGTCGGTGGCTCGGTTGAATCGGCTCAGTCCGCCTTCGGTTGCGGCCCATATGGTGCCGTCGCTGCCGATTGTGATGCAGTTGACATGGTCATGGGGTAAAGACTGGTGCTGCGGTTCATGCCGGAAGTTGCGCCACACATCGCTGTGCGGATGGAAGCGGAACACCCCGCGTCCGTGTGTGGCGAGCCACAAAGCTCCCTGTGAGTCGGCGGTGATGCTCACGGTGCGCACCCCCAGCGTGCGTATGCGTTCAAAATTGTTGTCGGCACGGTTGTAGCGGTTCAGCCCGTTTGTTGTAGCCACCCACAGGTTGTTCTCATTGTCAAGAAACAGGGCATATGCGCTGTTGTCATCCAGTGTGCCGGGGTGGTCTGGATCGGAAGTGTAAGGGGTGATTCTCCCTGTGGTCGTGTCAAGGCAGATGAGCCCGTTGGCGTAGGTGCCTATCCATAGTTTGTTCCGGTCGAGGCACAGCGACTGCACGTTGAGTGTCAGACCGGAATTCTGTGTCGGGATTGATATCGGTTCAAACGTGCGTGTGTCGGGATGGAACAGGCTTACACCGCCGTCCTCCGCGCCGATGTACACCGATCTGTCGGGCCTTTCGGCGAAAGCGTTGATAAGCGAACCGCACACCGAGTTGCGGTAGGCCGATGCGCGGTAGCGGTTGAACGGCTTGATCTGCGGGGGCATATAGTTTACGCCGCCGTAAAACGTTCCCACCCACAGCGCTCCCTCGCGGTCGCGCATCAGCGGATGCACAAACTGGTCGGACAGCGACTGCAGGTTAAGCTCGTCGTGCTTGAAAGTAGTGCTTTCCAGAGTCTGAGGATTGAATGTGGTGAGCCCCATGTCCGAGCCTATGAGGAATTCGTCGGGATTATCGGTGAGCAGCGAATGGATGTGGTATGCACCGGTTCCACAGAAAAGTCGGCCTTGCCCCGTGGCGGCGTCGAAGCGCAGCAGCGAGCCGTTCCACAGGCCCAGCCAGTAATTCCCGGCAGCATCCTCGGCCATGGCCATGGAGTGCACCATGTGGCGTCCGTTCTCGGTGGTGATTATGAATTCGTTGAAACGGTCGGTGTCAGGGTCGTAGACATACAGGCCGCCTATGCCGCTGTTGTTGCTCACCCACACGCGGTCGTGGCTGTCAACGTAGATGTTTCCGGCGAACACATTCAGGTCCGGGAATGAGTAATATCCCGGTGTGCTGCCGTCGGGATTCAGTCTGAACACACCCTTTCCAAGTATGGAGACCCACAGGTTTTCCGACCCGTCCATTCCGATGGAGCGTATCAGCCCGTTCACCTCGTTGCCGTTGCTGTCGGTCACCGGTACGTTCACAAAGCGGTCGGCGCTGTCGTCGTAACGGTAGAGATAGGCATCAGTGCCTACATACAGGTGCCCGTGGCTGTTGAGCAGCTCCAGTGCGAACTGGTCGTCGGCTTTCGGCCCGGGTGAAGTTAGGGGATAATACCGGAACGTTTTGCCGTCGAAGCGCGTCAGGCCGCCGTCCGATGCCATCCATATAAAGCCGGCATCGTCCTGACAGATGTCACGCACACAGTTGGCGGGCAGTCCGTGCGAAGTGGTGTAATGCCTGAACCATGGCTGCATTTTGTTTGCACCTGCGGCTGAGTGGCACATTGCTGTCGCCAGCAAAATCAGCGACAGGATATGCAGCATGGCGTATGTGATGCGGTTACAGGTCTTCATGGTGAGGCGGTGCGGTAAAGATTCGCAGGGGATGCCCCAAGTGCGGCATCCCCTACAAAGTTACGATTTTAGTCTGTCAGTTGAAACGAAACCATGCAATAAAATGCATGCTTCAGAGTATGCTGGGTTCAGAGTATTGTACACGACCCGGCCCGCGCGTGGCAGGGTCGGGTCGTGATTGGAGTATGGAAAAGAACTAAATTATCTCAAAATAGCCTGTCCTGGTAATGGGACTTGTCTTATCAATAATAGTGATAGGTTATAGTGTACTGCGCGATGAAGGTCTCGCCGTTCTTTGTGTAGATCACGGCAGGACGGAGCACCGGAGTATCGCCGGCCTGGAATGAGCCGGCAAGCTGTCCGAGTGTCATGCTCAGGCCGTCGCGTTCGGTGTAGACCACCTGTCCGCCTCCCCATGCCACACGGTTGCCGTCTGCGTTGCACCAGTATCCGTTGTTCGACGAGCCGGTGAAGCAGAATGAGCCGTCTGTCTCGAGGTTACCGAGAACGATGGTGCCTTCGGCGGGACGAACCTCGTCGCCGGGAGCCACATCGACGAACAGTGCGTTCATTTCATCGGCAGAGCCGAGGCCGAAGAACTGGAGCATCTGAGGTTCGCCGAGGTCAATGGCTGTGAGAGCCCAGTCGCCCGACGATGCGGGAACGCGGAGGTCGAATGTCACGTTCATGTGGTTGGCGTCGACAACATCGTAAACGCATTCAGGAGCCTCTTCGTAATATTTCAGGTCGGTGCCGGTGAATTTCACCATGTAGGGGAACTGCGGGTCGGAGCCTTCCGAGTGGTCGCTGTTGGCCGAATCGTGGTTCCAGGGGAGACGCTGGTAGGCGGTGGGAGCGCCCATCACAACCAGATACAGTTCCTTGGTGCCTGCGGGTACGTTGAAGCTCAGCGTGCCTTTGGCGTCCTTCGAAGCCTGGCCGTAGGTGCGGGTGTCGTTGTCGCTCAGAGCCACGAAACCGTACATCCAGCCCTGATTGTTGGCGCCGAATTCGGTGTTGTTGTAGGTCTTTGTGGTGTACTGGATGTTGCCGTCGGGATCGCATACCTGACCTTTGTCCTTGGCGGCGAGCTGTGCGCCGTCGGGCAGACCTTCGAAGTCAACAGTCACTGTGCCTCCTGCAGCAGGGGCGATAAGGGGAATGACGTTGAAACCGGTATGGCCCGGGCAGTTGCTGTAGGCCACCTGGTAGTAGCCGTTGTCAACGAGATACATGTCCGTGCGGTACATGTCCTGATGGCCGCCGGCATATTCGCGCACGCCGTCCATGTCGTATGTGGCCATGTGCTGGGCGTAGTCGAACAGCTCGTCCTTCATCTGGTCCCAGTTGTTGTTGCAGTACAGGCGGGTGTATGCCTCAATGGCGTCTTCGGGATACTCCGATTCCTGCCAGATGCGTCCGTAGGCCGGGATGCCGTGCTTGTTCACCCAGTAGGTCTGGAGGAAGTAGGAGGCATAGCGGTAGGCCGGATGGTGGAAGTGGCGGTGGTGGTTGGCGTTCCATACGGGCCAGTTGCCCAGATCGAACTGCTCTTCGGGGAAGTCCTGATGAGCCTGCCACTGTGCGCACTGTTCCCAGAAGCCGTTGCCGCCTTCCCCGTCCTGACCGAATCCGTAGCGGAAGCCATAGGGGAGGAGGGCACCGTCCTTATCGGCTACACCCTGATAAACCTTGTCGGCATACACCATGTACTGGAACGAGTGGCCGATTTCGTGAGCGATTGTCGAGCCGACGGGCTGGCAGGTGGAGGGATTTACCCACAGTGCGCCGATCACGTTGTCATAGCCGGAACCTGTGGCGAGCCATTCGTCCTGACCGATCAGATAAATCTGCATCTTGTACTTGTCGAGAGCCGATTTGCCCTGGCCGATGGTCGACATGCCGAGCTTGTTGACATTCATATCGAAGAAGTGCTCGGCTTTTTCAAGCAGGTCGTCAATGTCCACGCGCCAGTTGGCGGGTGTCTCGGGCGAGTTGGGATGCTCTGTGCCGTAGTCGATGCTCCAGAACACCACGAAGTGCTCACTCTGTGCCGAACGTGTCCAGGAATAGTAGCTGTCGCCGCGGAGCAGGTTTTCGGGACCCTTCTCGAAGTGAGGGTTCCATGCGCCGGGGCAGTAGTATTTGTCGTAGTCGGGGATGGTTGCGGGATCCATCGGCATGAGGTCCTGACCGATCTTGATTGTGGTCGGGTTGCCTTTCTCGGTGAGGATTTCGAGTGTGACCACGCGGGTGTTGTTGTGGTCGGGGTTCTCCAGCAGGTGCACCATCACTTTGCAGTCGGTGCCTGCAGTGCCTGATTCGGGCGATACCGAGGCCCATGTAAGCTCGTTGCCTTCGGTGTCGGCAGCATCGTAGACGCGTGCTGTCCAGTCCATATCGCAGGCAAATGTCACCTCCAGATCCTTCTGGGTGGCGTCGGTCTCATAGTCCACTTCCTGGTCGAAAGTGGCCGTGCCCTTGTAGTTGGGGTCGTAGTCGGGCGCGCTCTTCGACAGGTCGTCGTCCGAACATGCCGTCAGCGACACTGTTGCTGCTGCGAGAAACAGCGCTGCCAGGGCGGATGATATTTTGAGTTTCATAATTTCAGTGTCTGTGATTTTAAGTAACTGTTCAAAATTATTTTATACTAACGGGTCTGATTATTTCAATATTTCTCCGGCAAAATTTTTGAATCTTTTTCTCTCTTCATCAGTCGTGTAGCTCGTCGCTACACTCCTTTTTCATCGAGAAAAATCTTCTAAAAATTTTCCTCGGACAAATATTAAAATAATTTCGACCAGTTACTTATGATGAAACGGTGAGCGGAACCGGAGTTTTAGCCGTGACGACCCGGGCGTGACAAGAGCTGAGCGTAATGCGAATATAAAACTGTGGCTCGGCGTCAGTGTGTCGCCGGGCTTACGCGCCCGGGTCGTTTTGGCTATCCTAATCTAAATCACCTGTTTCGTTTTGACATTTTGGATTGTTGTTGAGGTCGGTTGACCGTGCCGTTGTTATTCGGCGGTTGCCTTGATTACGAGGGTGAGGCACTTCTGCGGTTCACGCTTCGACACAAGCTGCATGGTGGTGGTGAACACAGTACCGGGTTCGATGCCGGGTGCGCGTCCCACCATGAAGCCTACGCCTTCGGGACCTACATAGCCGTTCTCATCCTGTGTCATTGCTTCCACGAAGAACGAGAAGCCGTCGGCGCCCCATGTGCAGATCTGACCTGCAGCGTTGAGCCAGTAGCCCATGCCGTTGGCGGTGTAGCCGCTGGTGCGTTCGCCATTGTCGTTGATGACATAGAGGTCGTAGAGAGCCTTGCCGTTGGGATCGATGGCTTCGGCGAAGCCGTCGAGCGATGTGATGCCGAGTGCGAACTCGAGGTTGGGCATGATGTCGGCGAACAGCAGTTCGAAGCCGTTGTAGTCGCCTGCAGGCATGATGCCTTCAACTTCGCAGAGCGAGAGGTCGCTCACGGTGATGCGCTGCTGGAAACGCACGTTGACGGGGAGTGCCGAATTGTCGGTGCGTGCGATGCCGAATGTCACGGGAATCATCGCGCCGCCGGGGGCTTTTTCTGTCAGCGCAAAGCCTACGGTGCGGTTGGCTGCGTCGAATTTCACCTTGGCTGCGGCGTTTTCAGGCGCGCAGCAGATGCCGGTCTGCGACACATACCAGATGCCGTCGGCATCGGCCGGGGTCTTGTCCCACAGGCGGCGTGCGTTGTTGACCATCAGGAAGCGGTAGGTGCCGTTGCCGATACCGGCGAACACCTCGTCGATTGTGGCGCCAAGCTGGCTCTCGATGTTGCTCTTGGCATTGTTGAGGTCCATGTACACCCAGTCGGTGTTGCCCTGCTTCAGAGTCACCGCATCCGTGTAGTTCGATGCGTCGGAGCCTTTGAGGGGCGGATTGTCGAATTCGCCATATTCGTGAGGCGCTGTGGCCTCGGTGTAGTCCTCCTCGCATGAGGGGAGCATCACCAGCCCTATTGCGGCGAAAAGCGGAATGAATATCTTGAGTTTCATTGTATTTCCGGTTTAAGGGATGCTGTTAATAAGGATTCTGTTTGAGGTTGGGATTGGCCTGGAGGTTGTCCTGGAAAATCGGCATGAGGTCGCATTTGCGTGTGCCCACAGCCTTTTTGCTGAACCAGGATTTACCGTTGTACACGTTGTTGCCGTTGGTCATCTCGAAGCGGATGAGGTCCTGGCGGCGGTGATGTTCGTAGACGAACTCCCAAGCCAGATCGTCGAGCAGACCGCCCAGGATGATGTCGGCACCACCCTCGTGTGTCTCGTTGTTGACGATGTTGACAAGGTCGCCGTTGGCGTCGATGTCACCTTCGATGTCGCGGCGGCCGTAGTCGTAGACCGAACCGCCCTTGAGCTGTGCAACGGTGCGCACGGCCTTTTCGGGATTGTTCTTGAACGCGCGCTGGCGCACTTCGGTGACGAGGTCGGCTGCCACCTGCTCGTCCTCACCCTTGTAGCCGCCCAGGCGGAGCAGACACTCG